>CXWL01000157.1_pt1 | contig 26012 bp, 22 predicted proteins | sample 590931 | NCBI WGS metagenome assembly CXWL01 (sample SAMEA3498368, study PRJEB10139) | groundwater metagenome | biome: water well; material: biofilm material | place: Germany | collected 2015-04-27
GAGCCAATCGCGTCGGGCTTCGGGGTGGGTGTGGCTGCGGGCGTGCTGGAAGAGGCGCGCGTTGGCGCAACCGTGGCGGTCGATGATCCCGCGGAACCATCACCGCCCGAGCAGCCGCCGATCGCAAACAGCAGAATCGCCAGGAAGAAGGCACGGGGTGGCTGCAAGCGGGGGTCTCCGATCGTGAGGAAGTGCTGTTTGAGATACGCGCGGTGGCGGGGGGTGGATTACTTGCGCCCGCGCTTGCGGAACCAGTCGCGCACCTTGTTCGTGCTCGATGGCTGATCATAGTCGATCACTTGGCCTCGCCAGCGCCTCTCGACGCGCCCGCCAGCGATCGTGCGGCGTGAATCCCACCCGAGGAACGACATGACAAAGGCGACGGCCATCAGCAGAAAGCCCGCGAGCGCGGCCAAGCCGCTGTAGCTGCCGTAGAGTCCGGGAGCCAGCCAGGACGTGACCAGCAGCGCGAGGCCGGCGATCATCACGTGGCCGAGGGTGATGCGGCGGAAGGGGCGGGCGATCGTCTTCCAGCTGCGGGCGAGCAATCCCGGGCCGGCGGCGGCATTGCGGCGGCTCTTCACCTTCGAGAGGAAGCGTTCCTCGGGCACGAAGTTATCCAGCTTGCCGAGAAGCTCTTCGATTTCGCGCTGGACACGATCTTGTTGTTGCGGCATGAACGGGGGTACTCCCGGGGGTGTGCCCTTCATTGTACGGATTGAGACGGGTGCCCGTCCAGAATCGAGATCGGCGTCCATTACACAAGACAACGCCGTAAGGCCCCCTGAAGTTTCGGTACAACCCGGAAAACTCGAGGTGAGAGTTTACCCGGACATTACTCCCCCCTTTCGCTGGCTTCATCAGCATCGGCCTACAGTGTCGTTATCTACAGCAGACGCCCTGGTAATTGGGGCGACGGCATCAAGAAAGCAGAGAGGGACAATCATGAGCATCAAGACGAAACTGCTGGGGGCGACAGTCGCGGCCAGCATGCTCCTCGCGGGAGCGGTGGGGGTGGCTGGCCAGGTGTCAGCACAGGAGCCGGGGACGGATTCGCCGCCGGCGGCCGAGCAGGGTGCGCGCCGGGGCAACTTCCTGGCACGGGTGGCCGAAAAGCTCGGGATCACCGTCGGGCAGCTGCAGCAGGCGATGCAGGCCGCCGCCAACGATGCAGTGGACGAGGCACTCGCCAGCGGCCAGATCACGCAGGAACAGGCCGACAAGGCGCACGAACGGATCGCCAGCGGCAAGGGTCCGCGCGGTCCTGGCGAGCACCGCCAGGATCGCCGCGAGCACCGACGGGACTTGGTCCGCAAGGGAATCATCGAATCGTCGGCGACGGCGCTGAACATGACGGTCGACGAACTGAAGGTCGAACTGCAGTCCGGCGACTCCATCGCCGATGTGGCGGCCGAGCAGGACGTCAGCCTGGATGCGGTGAAGGCGCAGATCACCAGCGACGCGCAGGCCAAGCTCGATGAGGCCGTCGCCAACGGGAAGGTGACCCAAGAGCGGGCCGATCAAGCGATGGCCAAGCTCGCCGAGAATCTGGACGACATCCTGAACAAGTCGAAGGCGCCGCCGCCCGCGCCATAACGTTCATCCGGATACCAGCCAGGCCAAACAAGAAGAAGGCGAGTGTTCATCACTCGCCTTCTTCTTGTCACGTAAAAGGGATGCCGCCGTCCGGGAGGCGGGAGTCGGACGGCGGCGGGAAAAACGGGCGGAGCGGCCGCCTCAGTAGGCGGGCTCGTGTGAGGCATGGCTGAAGCCGCGGGCGCTGCCGGCGAAGTGGCCGAAGAGCGCCCACATCATCACGCCGAGCATCACCATCTGGAAGTCCGCAAACCAGAGCAACGGCCGGAGCGTACCCCAGTCGATGTAGTGCTGGCCGGTGGCGGCGGTCATGTCCGGACCGTTGACGATCCAGAGCGGCACGGCGAGCCGTGCGACGGCGGCGACCAGCGCCCAGAAGGCCGCCCAGCGCGTCGTCCCTTCGCTGTCGATCAGCCAGCAGCCGGCGACCAGGCTCAGACCGTAGGGAACGATCGTCTCGAGGTACTTGTCCCGAAGCACCCACGAATTGCCATATCCAAGGCCGAGCTCGGCGGCCGGCACGGATAGCAGGTCGAGCTGCCAGTACACGGCGAGCGGAACCGTGGCCGCGCAAGAGAGCGCGAACCAGAGGAAGGGCATATACCAGCGGTGGAGGAACTCCCAGCTATTCATGACGGGTTCATCGTAGGGGTGGCAGCACCCTTTCGTGTATCGGGGAATACCCTGACGTTTCCGGCGCGGCGGGGTCTATTCCGCGTGACGATGAGCGGGTTTAGACTGAGAGTCCCCACAGGGAAGTAAGACCAACAGAAGGAGTCGACCATGTCCCGACCAATCCTGCAGACCATCGTCTCCGGCGGCCTTCGCGCCTTCGACCGGATCTCCACGCCTGCCCGAGCCGAAGCACACTGCGACATTCCATGCGGCATCTACGACCCGCACCTGATGCAGATCGGCGCGCTGACCGTCCTGCGCATGGCGCAGCTCGTCGATGCGCTGGGCGACGATGCGGCCAAGACGAAATCGAACCTGTCGCGCTATATCGAGGTCAAGGAAGAGCACGCGGAACTGGTGAAGCGCGAAGTGCGCATCATCTGGGGCGACTACTTCAAGGTGGAGCACCTTGAGAAGTTCCCCGACCTGAACGCGACGGTATGGGAGATCCTGAAGCTGGCGGGCAAGAACAAGCAGGAGAGCAGTACCCAGTTCGCGCAAGATCTGCTCGGCATGACGCAGAAGTTCGCGGAGATGTTCTGGGACAGCAAGGGCGTCGCGACGAAGCGCCAACCCTCGAACCAGGCGATGGGCGGCGAGCTCGTCGTCCCGGCGTAGGGGCGGAAGAACACTGAACATGCTCGCGCGGCCCGCTGTGAGGACGCTGGTCGTTCTGCTCAGCGCGGCCGCGCTTGCATCGTTGCTGCGCGGCGGCCGGCCGTCGCGGTTCTCGCCCTTCGCGCGATACGCCGTCGATGGCCAAAGCATGGAGCCGGCATATCGCGAAGGCGATCGGCTGTTTGTGAACCGCCTGGCCTACCGGCGGCGTCCACCGGCAGCTGGCGACGTCGTAGTACTCCATGATCCCGAGCAGCCGGATCGGTTTCTGGTGAAGCGCGTGGCCTTCGATCACGATGCCGCGCGCGAGCCTGCCGGTGTCTACGTCCTCGGCGACAACGCCGAGGCCAGCCGCGACTCGCGCATGTTCGGCCCGGTGCCGCTGAACAGCATCGTCGGGAAGGCGTGGTTCCGTTACTAACCTGATGTCGGTGTAGGGCCGCGAAGCGTGCGGCACGGCCGCCCCCGGCTGTGGGTGCGGCGGATCGTACAGGTTTACCGTGGCACCCGGGCGACGCCGCAAGGCTTCTACGCAGGCTTCGGAGAGATCCGCAGCACGATCGCCGGTGACATATCCGGTCCGGGCGGAAGTTCAACACGCAACCCCGCGGCTGTGCGTTCGTACCGCGACTCGCTCATGTGCCCGAGCTGAACCACCGTGCCTCCGCCTGCCAGCTCCACCCCCGGAATCGTGACAGAGACCGCATCCCCCGGGTCGAAGACGACCGCATACAGCGCGTCGGCCTTCGTCGTGAACCGCACCCCATGCCCTTCCGTGGAAACCGCGGCCGCGGTGTGCCACGGGCGCGTGCCGTAGATCGCCTCGCCGTTGGTCCGCAACCAGAAACCGATCTCCAGCAGACGCTGCGCCTGGGGCCAGGGGATTTCGCCGCTGGCTGTGGGGCCGACGTTCAGGAGCAGGTTGCCGTTCTTGCTGACGATCTCCACCAGCGAGTGAATCAGTTCGCGGCCGCTTACGTAGTCGGCTTCCGTCTCGTCGCGGTTCAGCCCAAACGAGTTGCCGATGCCGCGGCAGGCCTCCCACTTCTTGGTCTTGATCTCCTTCGATGTGTCGTACTCCGGCGTGAAGAAGTCGTGATGCACCCGGCCCTGCGCCGCGCCGATCATATCGAAGCGGTTGTTCACCACGCCCTCGGGCATCTGGTTGTAGTAGTCGGCGAACAGCTGGTTGAAGTTCCCTGCCCGCGGGTAGCCGATGTCGTTCCACAGCACGTCCGGCCGATATCGCTGGATGAGCTCGCGCCAATGGCCGTCGGCGTAGCGGGCATACTCGTCCGTCTGCGGAACGGCCTTGAGCGCAGTTGCAAGGCTGTCGATCGGGAGGCCGCCGAACGTCCAGTCGAGGCCGCCGGAGTAGTACAGGCCGAAGCGCATGTCACGCGAGCGAACCGCCGTCGCCAGATCGCCAATCACATCGCGCTCCATCTGCCACTGTGCGCGATGAGGATTCGGATGCTCGCTCGGCCACATCAGGAATCCGTCGTGATGCTTCGTGCCGGGCACGACGTAGCGGGCACCCGCGGCGGCGAAGAGGTCCGCCCAGCGGGCAGCGTCCCAGCTCCTCACGCCGTCACGGAGTACAGCGCCGAAGCGTTCGTACGGGTAGTCCGCCCCGTAGGTCTCCGCGTGATGCCTCGCGGTCGGGCTGCCGTCGATGGAGAGCGTGTTCTGGTACCACTCGGCATAGGCGTTGTCAGCGAACCAGGCCGGGTTGGTGAATTCGACCTTCGAGCGCGGGGCCCAGGCGGGCACGGAGTACGGCCCCCAATGCACGAAGATGCCGAACTTGGCATCGTTGAACCACGCCGGCACCGGATGTTGCTGGAGGGACTCGAGGGTGGGTTCGTACATGGGTGGTACTCGCAGGTGGTCAGAGATTGGCGAATAGTGGATAGTAGGCTCGCAACGGCGGGGAGACAATGAAGGGGATGGCGATGGATTACGAAATGCTGCGGGCGGCGCTGGGATCGGCGGTCCCGATGGTGAAGTATCTGGGACTGGAGATCGTGGAGGTAGGTCCCGGCCGCGGCGTCGTCCGCCTACCCGACAAGCCGGAGCTGCTGAACCACGTAAAGTCGCAGCATGCGGCGGGCCTCTTCGCCGCCGCCGAGACGGCCTCCGGCGCGGCGATGACGGGGGCCCTGGCGGACAAGATGGCCGGTATGACGCCGCTGGCTAAGAGCGCCGAGATCGCCTACAAGCGGCTTGCCAAAGGCCCCATCACGGCGACTGCAACGTTGTCCGAAGACACGCCGTTGATCGTCAGTCGCCTTGAGGCCGACGGGAAGGCCGAGTTCGAGGCGAACGTCGAGATGACGGACGAGAGCGGGCAGGTCGTGGCGACGATGACGGTACTGTGGCACGTCTCGAAACGCGGGTGACTCGCCGAGGCCTGCAAGTGTGGATCGTGACTACTGACGGATCCTGTCAGGAGGAGGCTTTCGAAACGAAAGTATCCGGGATATGATCCGCGCGCGCCATCACACCGAAGGACAGGCGGAGGCCGCCCAGGTCGTCGGCCAAGCACAGGAAGGAGCACCTACACATGAAGGTACAGGAGGCGATTCGCACGCAGCTGGATTTCTGGCACGGCACGGTAGAACAGATGATGAGCGAGTGTTCGAGCGACATCTTGCACAAAGTGCCAACGGGCTCCACAGCAGACTCAATAGCGGGCATCTACGCGCATGCCGTAATCGCTGAGGACGTCATTGCTCATGCGTTCCTTCAGGGCAAGGCGCCGCTGTATCAGGAGGGCGGCTGGGAGTCGCGCCTGGGGATCGCGTTTCCAGGGGTGCCCCCGTCCATGACCCCACAGTGGGCGGCATCCGTGAAGATGAATGTCCCTGTGTTCCAGGAGTACTCGAAGGTTGTGTACGCGGCGACCGACGCGTACCTGGCAGCCGTGGCCGACGCGGAGCTGGACCGCAAAACGCAGGGGCCATTCGGCGAGACGACCATAGGCTGGATGGTCAGCGCGCTCCTTGCGACCCATCCGGTCGGCCATGCGGGCGAGTTAGCGGCGCTGAAGGGCGTGCACGGCGAGAAGGGCCTGCCGTTCTAGCCACCGTCGTCCCACCCCGCCGGCGCGTTGGGGCGCCAGCATAGGCCGAGCAGCGCATCGCCGTGGTCACGATTGACGTGCTCGAAAACTGTCCACTCTTCGGGCGCGGCCTCAATCTCCATCACGGGGTAGCCGATCGGTGTACCACTGCCGTGGCAGACGAACGTCTCCTCGTCGAACTCGGCGGTTCCGTACGCCACGGCGATTGCCCGGCCGACTTCGCGCTGCCATGCCGTGATCGACACGCCGGGCTTCGGCACGACGCTTGCATTCGTCGCCATTGTCCGCATGCTGGCCGGATGCGCCATCCTGCCAGCGCTCAGCATCCGCGCGACCGGCAGGATCCCGGCGCCCATCATCGCCGCCTGTTCGAGCGCCCCAAACAAGCCCCGCCGCCGGAACGCCGGATCGACGCAGCAAATGCCCGCCATTGCCACGACGCTCTGTGGCAGGCGGGGCAAGTCGAGCATGCGGACCTCTGCCAGCGCAAAGCCGGCGGGAGTCCCATCGTGCGTCGCAATCGCGGCGTATCCGAGCACGCCGAACGACTTGTCGAGGTAGGCGTGGTTGGCCTCGCGGTAGTTGGTGTCGAACAACGCGTGCATCAACACCCGCTCCGCCGCCGTCAGATCGGAGGTCGGTATCGTGCGGATGTCAAAGGCCGAGAGATCTCGTTCGCGTGGCAGCATGATGCGACAGTATCGAATGACCGGCGCGACACGACAAGTGCCAGGAACGTGGGCGACGGAGTCCTGACGCCCGCAAACCGCCGCTAGATCCTTCGTGCGCGTAGCGCTCGTTGTGGATCAGCCGCTAGAAGGGCTTGACCACCGGCAGCCAGATCATCACCGGGATTGTGAAGACGATGACGATGCAAAGGACGATCGGCACGTTGTCAGCAAGGATCTCCCCCAGCGCTGCCGTCGCCTCGCCCTTTTTCTTCGACTTCAGTGCCTCGATCTCCACCCGGTTCAGCGCGTGCCCCAGCAGCGGAATGCAGATGAAGAGATCGAAGACGTACACCAGCTCCAGCGCCAGCAGCCAGCCGGTGGTGATGAAGTTGTAGTCGGCGTCGCCGGCGAGAAAGATGCCGCTGGCGCCCACAGCGATGATGCCGGGAAGCAGTCCCGCTTTGTGCCCCGTCGAGGCGTCCTCAAAGGCGATGAGAGAACGTTCGGGATCCTTCTCTGTCCAGCCCCGCCAGAGCGCGACGATGACAGCGCCGAGGCCCGCCATCATCAGGAACAGCGACAGAAAGTGGATGGCGAGGAGGACTTGGACGCTGGTCATGGGAATTCAACAGACAGCAGACAACCCACGCTTCGTTGCCGCGGGGGAGAGCAGATAACAGACAACAGACGGCGGCGATGTACTGAGAAGATGATCAAGCGCCGCCTGCCGCGACTCGCTCCCGCTCCGGTGCGATCAGACCGCCATCACGCCCTGCGCGAAGCTGAACCGAAGTCGCGATGAACTCCCGGAACAGCGGCTGCGGCCGGTCGGGCCGGCTGCGGAACTCCGGATGGAACTGCGAGCCCACCATAAACGGGTGCCCGGCGATTTCGCTGATCTCCACGAGGCTTCCATCCGGCGACGTGCCGCTCGCAATGAGGCCGGCGGCGGCAAGCTGGTCGCGGTACTTGTTGTTGAACTCGTAGCGGTGGCGGTGGCGTTCGACGACTTCGCTTGTTCCGTAGGCGGTCGCGGCTTTCGTCCCGTCGACGAGCGTGCAGGGATAGCTGCCGAGGCGCATCGTGCCACCCTTGTCCTCGACGCCTATCTGTTCGCTGAGCAACGAGATCACGGGATGCGGGGTCTGCGCATTGAATTCGGTGGAGTTCGCGCCGGTCAGGCCCAAGACATTTCGGGCGAACTCGATGACCATGATCTGCATGCCGAGACAGACGCCCAGGTAGGGGATCTTGTTCTCCCGCGCATATCGCGCCGCTTCCAGCTTGCCCTCGATACCGCGCTCTCCGAAACCCGGGCACACAAGGATGCCGTCGACGCCCTCCAGCAGTCCGGCCACCGGCTCCTGCTCCAGCCGCTCCGAATGAATCCAGTGGATGTTCACTCTGGCCCGTCGGGCGATGCCCGCGTGGATCAGTGCTTCCTTGATCGAGAGGTACGCGTCGTGCAGCTCCACATACTTGCCGACGACGGCGATGTCGACCTCGCTGGTCGGGTTCTGCAGCCGGTCGACCATCTCCCGCCACGGTGCGAGGTCCCGGGGTGTCGCGTCCAGCTTGAGCAGCTCGATCACGTAGTCGCCCAGGTTCTCGTCCTCAAGGACGATCGGCACCTGGTAGATGCTGTCCATCGTCGGCATCGAGATAACGCCCCGCTCTTCCACGTCGCAGAAGAGGGCGATCTTGCGCCGGATCTCGGCCGTCACTTCGTGGTCGGCGCGGCAGAGGATCAGATCGGGCTGGATGCCGGCGCTGCGCAACTCGCGGACGGAGTGCTGCGTGGGCTTCGTCTTCAGCTCGTTCGTAGAGCCGACGTGCGGCAGGAACGTGACGTGAATCGAGAGAGTGTCTTCGGGCCGCTCTTCGCGGCGGATCTGGCGGATTGCCTCGAGGAACGGCTGTCCCTCGATGTCGCCAACGGTGCCGCCGACTTCGACGATCACCACCTGGGCGCCCGTCTCCCGGCCGATCTGCCGAACCTTGCCCTTGATCTCGTTGGTGACGTGTGGGATCGCCTGAATCGTGCCGCCAAGAAATTCGCCTTTGCGTTCCTTCGCGATGACGGACTGGTAGATCTGGCCCGTCGTGACACTGGCGGACTTCGTCAGCTCTTCGTCGATGAAGCGCTCGTAGTGCCCGAGGTCGAGGTCGGTTTCGGCCCCGTCCGTCGTCACGAAGACCTCGCCGTGCTGGTACGGCGACATCGTGCCGGGGTCGACGTTGAGATACGGGTCGAGCTTTTGGAGGGTGACGGAGACGCTGCGGGATTTGAGGATGCGGCCGAGAGCCGCTGTGGTGATGCCTTTGCCGACGGAACTTACCACGCCGCCGGTCACGAAGATGTACTTTGGCATACGCTCCTGGCAGGGCTGGGGCGGCCACAAAACGAATGGCGGCATCACCGGGGGATGCCGCCCAAGAGCAATATAGCTCCCGCCGGGCCTGATCTCAAGACAGTAAGGAGCCCGCTCCGGGGTTTGCGACGGATTCAAGCGACCGGAAACGCGCAGAGGCTACAGCCACGACTACGCAGATAAGGGAGAGCCGACGCTTCGAAGCGCTAGCCCCTCATCCATCCGTTCGAGCTAGGCCCGCGTGCTACGCGACGGCAGCCACGGCCTGCGCCCGCGGGATCATCCCGTCCAGCACCCGCTCCAGCGCCATCGTGTGCGCGCAGGCGCCCCAGCCGCCGAAGAAGTCGCACGAGCAGCGCCAGGCGTCCCCGTCCAGGGCCACATGATGGGTGTCATTCTCACCGTCGAAATCGACCTGGAGGCTGGAGACGTGCATGCGGTGCCGTTCCTGGGCGTACTTCTTCGCCTTGTCGACCTTTCCGATGAGTCCGGAGTTCATGGGGCTTGTCCTTTCGCTGCGGGGTGCGCAGGGCGCAGAGACCAAAAACCCCGCGTACGAGCATACGCGGGGTGGCTTCTATGTTCCGGGACCGACGGGTGACACCATGGCGGGGGCCTCCGTTGCAGTTGATCCACGATAGTACGGTTTGGCCCAACATGTCAACAGGCATCGCGCATTTGTAACACGGCAAAGCTGGCATGTTGCCTGGAGAATCCCACATACCACGCAGCGCGGGCTCTAACCCGCGTCGAAGACCTGACGACCGTCACGGTGGGGCAGCTTCGAAGGGGTTGCTGTCCGGCTAACGATGGTGCGGTCGCCGAGTTCTTGCTCACCCGGCTAACCGAGGAATCCGTGCCCTGAGGGTCGCCGTAAGCGGTCGAGACTGTAGTAGCGCTGGCGGAGGGGGAGGGATTCGAACCCTCGACTCCGGTTACCCAGAGTAAGCGCTTAGCAGGCGCCCGCACTAGACCACTATGCGACCCCTCCGCAGGATCGGCATTCTATCATGGTGCGCCCATTGTGTAGGCCTCAAGCGGCCTGATCGACCGGCGGTTCGTCCGTCTCTCCGTCGACGAAGCTCAGCTCGCCGCGCTCGTGCAGCCGCACCAGCGCCTCCACAACACGAGGGCTGAATTGCGTCCCGGAGCAGCGGACCAGTTCGTCCACCGCTTCCGCCAATGGGCGACCCAGCCGATAGGGGCGGTTGCTGGTCATCGCGTCCAGGCTATCGGCGACCGTCGTGATCAGCGCCGGCTCCGGAATTGCCTCGCCAGCCAATCCGTCCGGATATCCGGCCCCGTCCCAGCGTTCGTGGTGGTGCCGCGCCACCGACGCCGCCAACTCGAACCCCTGTTGCCCAGCAAGAAACGCGCCGCCCCAGATGGTGTGCTGCTTCATCAGCACCCATTCCGCTTCGGCCAGCGACTCCGCGCTGCCCAGCACGGAATCAGGCACGCGGATCTTGCCGATATCGTGTAGCGTCGCCGCAATGCCCAACGCCTTCGCCGCTTCGTCGTCGTATCCCAACTCGCCACCCAGGGCGATGCTGATCTCCCGCACCCGGGCCAGATGGCGGCCGGTCGTGGCGTCGTGCGCCTCCGCCGCCTTCGCCAGCATCAAGACCGTGCCTTCATGGGCGTCCTGCAGTTGGCTGGTCGAGCTGCGGAGCTGGTCCAGCAAGGAGGACATCCGCACGATGGCCGTTACCTGCGTCGCGACCGCCGTCACGAACTCGGCGTCCCGCACGCCGAAGGCCCCTTGCCGTGTGCTGGCGACTGTGAGAATGCCGATGAGGCCGCTCTCCCAGATCATCGGAGCGACCAGGGCGGACTGCAGCCCAGCCTGCGCAAGGAGTTCGCGTTCATCTGCGTCGAGATGCTCGTCGGTAGAGATGTCATCCATGATGAGCGGGCGTTTGGTCCGTTCGAGGACGCGCGTGATTTCCAGGTTCCCGCGGCCGCGCTGGTGGTGGTTCCAGGCATCGAGAAATTCGTCGGGCACTCGCGCGAACGAACTCGATGCCGTCCCGGAATTCTCCCCCTCGGAGAGGACGAAGTTCACCGCGTCGTAGCCGGCGCCGATAGAGAGACGGTGCGCCACCAGCCGAAGCTTGTCTTGCAGGTTTCCAGGCGATGTCAACAGCGGCACCAACTCGCCGACCATGCGCGCGGCCCGGTCGCCTCCAAGCGGCCGCGCCAGAGAACCGTCGGCGACCGTCGCTCGCTGGCGCCGCTCCTGATACATCGCTCCGTCGGATAGGCGGATGAGGTCTTCGACCGTCGCCGCTTCATCGGGATAGATGGCGATGCCCATGGTTGCAATGACGGGGACGTTGGCGCCAGTCATCGGATCGGTGAGTCCGCCGGCCGCCAATTCGGCCAGCGCTTCATCGCGAAACCGTTCGGCCGCGTTGCGGTCTGCGCCGGGAAGGATCACCACGAATTCGTCGCCGCCGTAGCGGCCAACGGTCGCCCTGGAGCGAGCCAGTGTCGCGGCCACCTTCACCAGGACTGCATCGCCGACTTGATGGCCGTAGGTGTCGTTCGCGACCTTCAGACCGTCCACATCGACCATGGCGATTGCATGCGGCACTCCGGCCTTGGCCTCCACGATCTCGCGCAGTACGTCGGTGATCGCCATGTGGTTCAGTGAGCCCGTGAGCTGATCGCGACGGGAGCGCTCCCGCTCGCTTTCCAGAGCTTTCTCGATCAGGCGGGACTTCTCCTCCAACCGCTGCTTTGACTCCTCGAGGTCGGAGTGTGCCCGAGCGAGACGCCCGTACATGCGCTCGAGTTCGGCCGTGCGGCTTCGGAGCGATTGATCCGCGTGGCGCCGTTCGATCGCGATACCCGCGATGTGGGCGGCAACGCCGATGAGTTCCTGTTCGAATACCGTCGGGGCGCGGGTCTCGCGGTAGTACATCGCCAGAGTGCCGAGAACCGTGCCGCTGGAGGAGCGAATCGGGGCCGACCAGCAAGCGCGCAAGTTGTGTTCGGCGGCCAGGCCCTTGAATTCGCGCCACAAGGGGTCGTTCTGGATGTCCGTGACCACGACGATTTCATTGCGAAAGGCGGCCGTGCCGCAGGAGCCCACTTCCGGGCCGATGACGACGCCGTCGATAGCCCGATTGTAGGCATCAGGCAAACTCGGCGCAGCGGCCATCTGCAAGCGCGCCCCATCGCTGCTCAGCAAGAGAATGGAGGAGAGCGTACCAGGTGCCTGACTTTCGACCGTCACAACGAGTTCCTGGAATACGTCCTCCAGGGCGCTTCCTGCCGCGATCATTTCCAGCAGATGCCGTTGTGCAACAACAAGCGACTCCGCCTGTTGCCGGGCGCTCAGGTCGCGGGCGACGATGACCATGTGGCGCTCGCCACCGGGTGGCTCGAAGAGGTTGGCCGAAACCTCCATCGAACACCACGAACCGTCGGCGCGCTGAAAGCGGAAGGAGGTGCTTCCCGGGTTGGTGACTTCGCTGATGAGATCAGAGAATTGCATCGCGACGCGCGGCCGGTCTTCTTCGTGAATGAAATCGAAGGGTGCCTGGCCGATCAAGGCCGCGGGCTCATATCCCAGGATCTGCTGGAAGTTCGGACTCGCATACACAAACCGGCCGTCGCTCCCGAGTTCGCACACGAGATCGAGGGTATTCTCGGTGAGGGCCCGGTAGCGGGATTCGCTCTCGCTCAGTGCCGCCTCAGCTTGCACCCGCGCCGTCACGTCGCGGATGAAGCCCGAAAACACACGCTCGCCGCCAACGTTGGTCTCGCCGAATGAGATCTCGACGAGGAACTCATGTCCGTCCCGGTGCAGCGCCGGAATCTGGATCGATGTCCAGTCCAGACGCCGTTCCCCTGACGACATGTAGTGTTGCATGCTTGCACGGTGCATATCGCGCAAGTGTTCCGGCTGGAGCACCGACAGTTCTTGCCCGGCCAGTTCCTCAGGAGCGTAGCCAAACACTCGCTCGATCACCGGACTCGCCGCAACGATGATGCTCTGCTCATTGACGACGACGATGGCGTCGGGCGAGGTCTCCCACAGCCGCTCGTATCGTTCTTCCTGGCTTATCAACAACTCCTTGAGGCGGCGGGACTCCGTGACGTCCTCCGCCGTTCCGACGATACCGACGACTGCTCCGGTCTCATCCGACAATGGATCCAGCGCAAAGGAGATCCAGCGCGAGAGTCCATCCTTGCGGATGACCTCCGTCGTGAAGTCGCGCACGGACAGGCCGCGGGTGATCGTCCCCCCAATCGCCTCTGCAACGGCGGGCAACGCGTCAGCCGCGACCAGCGGACCGAACGGCTTGCCAAGCAGTTCGTCCTCCGCATAGCCGGTCAGCTCGCACACCCCGGCGTTCACGAACGTAAAGCGCCCATCGAGATCGAGCGTGGCGATGGCGATCGAGGCGCAGTCCAGGACGTGGTCGAGGAAGTCGGCGCCGTTGTGCGGGCCATGTCCTGGGGCGGCGGGCTTGGACTTGGGCATCTCAAACCTGTGCGTTGGGCGCCGCACTATCGCAGACGCCCTGATAGTGTCGACGAAGACTGCGTAGGTATCGGCATCCGTCGCGCACGTGGCCATGCATGGCGCGAGCCGTTCGGGGGGCGCCTGGGTGGCAGCACCCAAGCCCCGCGGCTTGACCCCCACGGGCAGGCACGACAAAGTGACGCCCGTGACCGGAGACCAACTCGCTGCCTATTTGCAATCCCAAATGCCGGACGCTGCGGATGTTCGCGTCTCGAACGTGTCGCGTATCTTCGGCGGGGCCTCGCGCGAGACCTGGGCCTTCGACGCTGCCTGGTTCGAAGGCGGCGCTGCCGTCGAACGCAGCTTTATCGCCCGCCGCGACCCGCCGGCCAGCCTGCTCTCCGACAACGACCTGCTGGAATACGACATCTACGCCGCCCTCGAGGGGACGGCCATTCCCGTGCCGCGCGTGTACTGGCTCGACCGCGACGGTTCCGCGCTCGAGCGGCCGACCTTCATCATGGGCCGCCTCCCCGGTCTCACCGATGCCGCGACCGTGGCGACCAGTCCGCTCTACGCCGACATCCGGCCGACGATCGCCCGGCAGAAGGCCCGCATCCTGGCGGACATCCACGCCGTTGACATAGCCTCGATTCCTTCGCTCGATGCGCCACCCTCGTCCGCACAGAGTGGCCTGTACGAGGTCGAGAAGTGGGAACGCACGATGCGGCAGGACACGCTGGAGCCGCAGCCGGTGTTGGAGTTCGCCTTCAACTGGATGAAGCGGCACCTTCCGCCGCCGCCGGAGAAACTCGCGCTCGTCCACGGCGACTATCGCACCGGCAACTTCCTCTACGACCAGACAGCGGGCATCACCGGCATCCTCGACTGGGAGATGGCCCACGCCGGCGATCCCATCGAGGACCTCGGGTGGGTGGTGATCAAGTCCTGGCGCTGGGCCCGCAACCACCTGGTCGGCGGGCTCTGCACCCGCGACGAATTCGTGACCATGTATGAGGAAGCGTCGGGGCGGCACGCCGATCGCGACGCCCTCAAGTTCTGGGAAGTCTTCTCGAATGTGAAGTTCGCCATCATCTTCATTACCGGCACGAAGTCGATTGTCGAGGCGAAGACCCCCGACCTGCTGCTGGCGCTTACGGCGTTCGTGAACCCCGGTCTGGAAGTCGAACTGTTGGAGCTCATCGCATGAGGCCCTATCCCGAGGAAGTCATCCAGGCCCTGCAGCGCGGCGTCGCCAGCCACTTCTTCCCGGAGCTGAAGTCCGCCTACGCCCAGGCGCAGTTCATGCCCGCCCAGATCCTCTTCGGCGTCGCCCTGCGGGACTTCGACGCGGCGGCCCAGAACCTCCTCGATGCCAACCGCGAGCTGCGGGCCCTGCTCGGACAGGTCAGCGCTGCCCTCGCCCTGATCGAACGCGAGGATGCACGCAGCGCGCGAGAATTGTCGGCCAAGCTGCCCGTCCCGTCGGCCGACGTGCGACTCGCCTCCCTACGCGCGGAGTTCGATGGCCTGCGCGACATCTACTGCAAACTCGCCCCCCTGATCGAGCCCGCCGGCGACGATCCCGCCCTCGCCCCCCTCGCGGCCGTACGGCGCGAGGCGTACGCGTGGTTCGCCGCCGACGCGAAGAGGCGCACCGTCCCCATCCTGAACAACTGACGCCTACGCCCGCTCCGCATCTACAATGCCTCGATGATCCAGGAGATTCGCCAGCTCTTGGCGGCGTACGAGCCGCAGTACATCAAAGACGACGCGCTTCCGCGGGCCGCCGTCTTGCTCCCGCTGTACGAGAGCGCCCCGGCAAGGGGCCGAGCCGACGAGACCCACGTGCTGTTCACCGTGCGATCGGAGTTGGTGGAGCATCACAAGGGCCAGATCTCGTTTCCCGGCGGCGCCTTTGATGCGACCGATCCCGATCTCCGATTCACCGCCGTGCGCGAGACCTTCGAGGAGATCGGCGTCGCCATGGATCACGTCGAGATCATCGGCCAGCTCGACGAGATGATCACGATCTCGAACTTTCTCGTGCGCCCCTTTGTCGGCCGCATCACCCAGGCCGGGCCGTATCCGTTCGTCCACAGCGAAATCGAAGTCGCGGAGATCCTCGAAGTGCCCCTTCAACATCTCCGCGACGAAATCAACGTTGTCACGGAGCCGCGGATGTACCAGGGCCGCGAGATGATGGCGCATTCGTATCGCTTCGGTGAGCATCTGATCTGGGGCGCTACCGCCCGGATCCTCAAACAGTTCCTCGACCTCACCGACGGCGCACAGTCCGGCTAGAAGCGATCGACCACGGACCGGAGGCCCGGGCTTTCAGCAGAGGACGCGGACAACAGACAACAGGCAACAGACAACAGATCACCGGCTGTCATTCTGAGCCCTGGGCGAAGAATCTTGCCCGTGACAGCTCCGGTGCTCGTCTCTTGAGATCGATTTCCGTGCGGCAGAGAATCGTCAACATGCGTCCGTCGCGCGCGCGTTTATGGATCCGCCACGGCCAATTCCATCTGCTTCATCTGCGGATAAGACGAACTACGCCGTGCGGGGCACCGTCTCCCAGAATAGGTGCAGGTCGTTGGCCGTGCGCACGCGATTGCCGCCGTCGTGCTTGGCGAGGTACATCGCCTGGTCGGCGATCTTCACCAGCGTCGGGTAGTCCTCAGCGTCGAAGGGGAAGGTCGCGATGCCGACGCTGAGACCGACGTGCAGGTCCTCCGGCAGCAGTTCGTTGATCTGCTTGAATCCGGCGATCAGTTGCTCGGCCCGCTCGAAGGCGGTCTCGCGCGTGAGATTGGGCAGGACGACGACGAATTCGTCGCCACCGTAACGACCGACGAAGTCCGTCGCCCGCAGGGTGCGCTTCATGATGGCTCCGGCCTGGCGCAGGACGCGGTCGCCCGCGTCGTGACCGAGTTCGTCGTTGATCGCCTTCAGCTGGTCCATGTCACAGAAGAGCACGCTGAGATACCCGCCCGAGATCTTTGTCCGCCGGACAACCCGGTGCCCTTCCTTCTCCAGCGTCGCGCGGTTGCTCAGGCCCGTCAGCCGGTCGACGCGCGCTTCTTTCTCTCGCCGCGTCAGCAGCTTCTGATTTTCGACGTTGAGCTTCTCGAACGCCTCGACCTCCTGGCTGCGGCTGCTTTCTTCGTGGGCGAGATGGCCGACAGCCACACCCAGGATGTAGAGATACACGCACCGCATGAAGAGCAGCCCGGTCGCATCCGCGCTCGCGTCCCACGTCCAGAAGAACACCGCGGCGTAACTGACGGAGTACACCGTACACACGGCGATCACCTGTCGCAGATCGAACCGCAATCCGACCGCCGCCAGTGAGAGGAAGTACAGCAGGTAATAGGGGCTGTCGGCGCCGCCGGTGGCGGCGATAAACAGGGCGACCGCCGCCGAGTCACAGAATGCGGAGGCGACGCTCGTCTGGAACAGACGCCAGCGGCGATACGGTTGGAAGACCACGATCGGCAAGCCGTACGCGAGGGTGAGCAGGACGAGGCTCCAGGCGAACCGCAGGTTCCATCCAGAGGTATCCAGGAAGAAGGCCAGGGCGACTGCGTTGCAAGCCACCACCACCATGCGCAGGCGCGCGATGAGGGACTCCATCCGCAGCGTGCGTTCGGATTGCGGCGGCAGTTCCAGTAGCGACGCCAGCCAGGGCGGTTTGCCCGTGCTGGCGAAAGGTCCTTGGCGCATGCGCTTCACGCCACGTCAGCCGGTGCCGTGGCGCCCCCTTAAGGGAAATATCGGCGGGAAGTCAGGAGATCTGCGCGATACGGACGGAGGATTCGCTCCCAATTTGATGCGAATCCGGGACCCGCGCTCTATGTTCGGCCCGTACGCCGGGGATTGACGCTGGGTCAGGGTTTCGGCGGCGGGGTCGGGGCGCAGTTCGGGAGCGTCTCCGACGGGCATTTGGTCGGGGCCGGCGTGACAGACGGCTCTGGTGTGGGCGTCTGGGTACGGCTTGTTCCGGTGGGGAAGAAGCTGGTCGTGGGCGTCGCCGCGGCCGCCACCGTCGGGGTCGCGGAGACCGACGGGGTGTTCGTCGCAACGGGCGCGGGCGTGTCCGTCGGCAGCGGCGTGTCCGTCGGCCCCGGTGTTGTCGAAGGCGTGAGGTTGGGCGTGGGTGTGTGGATGACGACGCCCGGCGTCCGGCTGGCGAGCACGGTGATCGCGGCTGTGGGTGTGTCTGTCGCCGCGCCGCCGCCGCTGCCCTCATCACCGCCGCCCAGCGCGCCCGCAATGAGGGCGCCACCCGCGAAGGCGAACAGCAGCAGCCCGAGCACCCCGCCGATGAACCACATCACCTTCGTGCGATCCCATCCGTCGCCGTCACCGCCACCCATGGCGAACAGCCCGCCGCCGACGCCGCTACCATCACCACCGGCACCGCTGTACGGGCCGGCGGGAAGGGAGTCCGCCGTTGGTTGGCTGCTGTGACCGGGACTACCCGGTCCGCTGGTCGTCCAAGCGCCAGAGACGTTGCCCCAGATGTCGCCCTTGAGGGCGAGTGGTGCCGGCACCATCGCGAAGCCGCCGAAGATCTCCAGCGGCCCGGTCAGCCGCTTGCGCGCGCCCTGGCACGTCGCGCAGTCCTTGATGTGCGCGTCGACGGGCTTGCGGATTTCTTCCGTGTACGGCGGGAAGTCGAAGGCGGCGAGCGTCTGTTGGAGACCCTCGCAGTCCTTGCTGCCGCGCCGGGCAACGACATAGCTGCTGATGACGTCCTCGGCGGCATCCTTCATCCGGCTGACCATCGTGTAGGCGTTGCCCTTGCTGACGTTCATCACGCCGGCGATCTCGGCGCTGTCGAGACCCTGGCGCACGTGCAGATCGAGCAGCGCATAGTCGCGCGGGTTGAGCGCCGTCGCCGCCTCCCATACCAGCGACGCCAGTTCCGCATCGGCGGAAGCAAGGGCGGGATCGGCGAGACGCGACGGATCGGGCACGTCGAAAGCGCCGAACGCCTCTTCGTGGACCGGCTCCGGCAGTGGCACGGTCCGCCCCGCCCGTTCGGCCCGCGTGACTGCGGTGTTGTGGGCGATCGTGAAGAGCCACGACTTGAAGCTGGACGCCTTCGAGAGGCCAGGCAGGTTCTGCATGGCTTTCATAAAGACGTCCTGGGTGACGTCGGCCGCCTCTTCGCTGTTGCGCAGGATGCGCCACGAGAAGTCGTAGATGCGCGGGAAGTACTGGTCGTACAGTTGGCCGAAGGCGTCGAGATCGCCCGAGCGGGCGCGGCTGACGAGCAGGGCGTCGTCCATGACTCCTCCGGTGGCGTGCGCCGCACCAGCGCGGCCGGAGGAGTGGCTCGCGGGCGGCGGGGCGCGGTCGAACGGAACGATAACATAGCCGGAAGCGGGAATCCGCCCGCTCCTCCTGCATATATGACAAGCGGCGGCGCCAGATCTTACGGGAGGGGGTGGAAGGTGGACGGCTCAGGGCCGTTTCAGGAGGATCGAGAGGCCTTCCTGCTCGAAGTCGTGGTCGGCGCTTAGCACCTCTGTGATCCCCCGCTGGAGGCAGATCACCATCGACATGCAGTCGGTCATGCTGTAGTTCTTGTCGAGTCGCTGGCGGTACAGGTCGAGCGCGGCCGCGAATAGTTCCTGCGTGAGCGGTTCGATCGTTACCCGCGGTTCGTCCGGCAGCCCCTGTACGAAATCGGCGGCGACCCGCCGCAGATGCGGCCCGTACTTCGACAGTCGCGTCAAGGTCTCAACCAGCACCGCGTCGCTGGTCACGAACCGGACATCCGAGCGAGCGGCAAGCGTCGCGTCAATCGCCACTGCCACTTCGTGAAGCCGGTCCCGCGGGTTCACGAGCGCGATGTAGTACGCGGAGTCAGCGAAGAGAACGCGCACTATTTCTGCTTCGGCGAGCCGTCGTGATAGTGGTCGAAGTTGTACGCCAGGTCACGTGGCATCCGGGCCAGTTCTTCCTCTGGTATCTGTTTGCTCATCTCGATCAGGTACGCGAATGCGTCGAACGGCTTCTTCGCCTTCGGCTTTGCGGCTGTCTTCCTGATGCGAGAGATCGGCTTTCGTTCGGTGACCATGGCGGTTCCAGTATATCCATTCGGTTGGCCGCGTAGCGCCATCTGTCGCCCAGACCAAGCAGGCGCCGAATGAAGCCGAAAAACGCGCCTAGGAGGTAGTTGACAGCGTACCAGCCAAGGCGTAGCATCGAGTACACCAGAACTACCTGTGCAGGGAGGCATTGATGTTGAAGATACGATTCGCTTTGTTCGCGGTGGGGCTGCTTGCGGTTTCTTTGTATCTCGGCGGGGGAACAACCCCGAGGGCCCAGGCAACGGTCGGCAACATCGTGACCATAGGCGGCACCGGGTCGGCCGGGTTTGCCGGGGACGGAGGGCTCGCCACAGCGGCCGAGTTTAGCGCGCCCGAGGGCCTCGCTACGCGCGCGCTCCCAGGCCATCCCGCCGACGTGTACGTATCAGACACGGCGAACTGCCGAGTTAGGAAGATAACCGGCGGTTCAGGGGTAGTGAGCACATTCGCCGGAACAGGCGTTTGCGGCAATGGAGTTGATGGAGTTCTGGCCACGGCTTCGCCAATAGACGCACCACGGGGCCTAGCGTTCGACAGTGCAGGTAGCCTGTACATCGCGCAAGGCAGTTGTGCGCGTAAGGTTGACGCCTTGACCAACATTATCACCACCGTCGCTTGCGGAAGCCCCCCGACGAAGGCGCTCAGTTTTGCTCCGAATGGCGATCTATATATTGTCTTCAACTGCACAGTTTCGTTCGTCAGCGGAGGAGAAATCTTCCCAGCACCCGTAGGCGGTTGCGGAATTACGGGGATCGCCTTATCGTCGGGCGGATCAGAAATCTACGTTACGGACACCGCGACCTGCCGTATCTTTCGATATCGTATGAATACGATGCAGACGACCGTGGCTGCTGGGAACGGGACGTGTGCGCCCGGCCTTGATACAGGTGATCCGACGAGCCAGCCCCTCGATCAGCCGCGCGGCTTGATTAGGGACGGGAGCTACTATTACTTCGCCGAGAAATGCCGGATACGTCGTGTCGGGGGCGTGGGTTCCATTGACGAGTACCTCACCACTCGGGTCGGTACGGGAACATGCGGCTTTTCTGGGGAGGACACGACTCCCCTTGCGACGCAAGTAAACGAGGGGCGTAGCCCGGCAATTGACGGTTCGGGGCGATTGATCTACGCCGACAAGGACAACCACCGTATCCGTGGCGTGGACATTATCGACCAAGACAATGATGACGACACATGGCTCGACGCCTTCGACAATTGCCCCTCCCTCGCGAATATAGGGCAGGAGAATGCCGACGGCAATTTCCTCGACCAGACGCCACCGTCCACGCAGGACGACTGGACTTGGGTTAACTCTGACGTCCTAGGGGACGCTTGCGACTCCGACGACGACAACGACGGTGCACTCGATACGACCGAGGTAGCTGGCTGCAATGGTTCACCTGCATTGGATCCGATTGACAGGGACACCGACAACGACCGGTTCCTTGACGGCGCGGAGTGTGTGCTGGGTACTGACCCCACGAGTGCTGGCAGTAAGCCAGGCACCTCGCCGGGCGGAACCGCTGCTTGCGGGCCGACAGGTGACACGGATGGAGACCGTATAGCCGATCGAATCGAAGTGTGCGGCTTCAACAGCATTCCAACCGACATCGACACGGACGACGACGTCAAAGACGGGCAGTCGTCAGGGCTTGCCAAGGACGGTTGCGAGGTAGCCTCCTTGAACAGCGACCGGGTCGTGAATGCCGGGGACCAACTACTCATGATTCAGGAAATCATTCGCGAACCGGTGCCATCCCTGCGGCTCACGAACATGGATCTTAATCGCGATGGCAGCGTGAATTCGGGCGACCAGCTTCTCATGAACCAATTCATCAGTCCTTCGGGCCAATGCCCTTGAGGAGAAGACTTACGAGAACACGGATTCTGAGCCTGTCAAGAAACGGCCGTAAACCTTTAACAAGTGGCGCCTTCTTTATTGATTGACAGATGCTGAGTCGCCCGTATGATTCCAGCGCGACTAGGGTAGAATTGCGTAGGTCTTCTATCCAGGATGGGTGATGGCTGCGGATTCCGCCGCGTTTAGGCGTGTTCGGCGGATTCTATTCGACCCCTTGTTTTTGATCCCCAGGCGGAGGCTGACGCAAGGAAGCGCGTAGATTCAGAGGACTGTGTCCGCGGGGGAGCGCGGCCCAACTTGGGCGTGCGCTCCTCGTTTGCGTTACGCCAGGTGTGCTAAATCTGGTTATGGCGGTGTTCGCGAAGCGTTTGACAATCTTGAAGGGTGTGGCGTGAACGAAACTTCGCGATTTCCTGGCCCGGTTCGCCGGTTCCCGCTGGCCACGCCAGTCTTTCTGCTCGTTGGCGCCGTCTTGGTCGCCGCCGCCGCAATTCTTCTCCCGGCGCCTCTCGGCAAGTCCCAGCCGGCGATCGTGAACGCGTTTTCTGGCACAGGCACGATGGAAATCGTGCCAGCAGCGATTCTGACGACCTCCGGCGATAACTTCAACTTCTCTGTCGCCGGGACTCATACCACGAACCTCGGATCGTATGAGTTTATAATCAATTACAACCCCAATCTTGTTTCCTATGTAGGTGTCATCGATGCGGGATATCTCGGATCCACTGGTAGATCCGTGTTTTGTCCACCGGCGGTGGTGATTGAGAACCTTGGACTTAGTCAGGGCTCGGTGCAGTTTGGGTGTGCGTCCACTGGTCCCTTTCCTGGCCCCCTTTCGGGGGGTGTGCTTGCACAGTTGACCTTCAACGCCGCCTCTCCCGTGGGCCTGACGACCAATCTCGGATTCCCCCTGGCTCAAATGACTGACGACCAGATCGCTGGCGACACCGACATCGATGTACTTACCGCGAGCCCGGCCATTGTCGTCATCCAGTCCGCCGGCGGCACGCCGCTCGCCACCTTCACCCCGAGCAACACCCCCACCATCACCCCGACGCCGACGATCACCAACACCCCGACGCCGTCGCCAACGGGCATCGCCCCGCCCGGCACCTGCGGCCCGCAGGACGCGGCCGCCGTCTGCTTCGTGCCCGCGTCCATCGCCGCCAGCCAGGGCGTCCCCTTCTCCGTCGATGTCGCCATCGAAGACGTCGCCAACGTCCTCGCCTTCGAAGTCACCGTGGACTACGACCCCGCCGTGCTGGAGCCGCTGTCGATGAGCGGAGCCTGCGACGCGCCGCTCACCTACACGGCGTGCCAGGGTCCCTTCCTCTCGAACCAGGGACGCCAGGTGGTCTGCATTCCCGCCGCCTTGCCCGCGCCGGGGCGCATCCGCTTCGGTTGCATCACCCTCGGCCCCGTGCCGCCTCCGGGGGCCGGTGGCTCCGGCGTCCTCGCCACGCTGTCCTTCCGCCCCATCGCCCAGAGCCCCGGGATGACGCTGTCGTTCGCCGGGGCGGAGATCCTCGTGCCCGGCGGGACGATCGTCCTGCCGACACCGACCGGCACCCCGCCTGTGGCCACGAACACGCCGCAGGGCGNNGTCTCGCCCACGCCCTGCCCCGGCGTCTGCCCGACCGCCACCTCCACCCCGACCGCGACCGGCACTGCGACCGCCACCTCGACCGCCGGCCCGGCGCTGCTGCGCATCTCGCCCGTGAACCAGATCGTCCAGTCAGGCCAGAACGCCGTGTTCCAGGTCTTCGTCGAGAACGCCGTGAACCTCGGCGCGTTCGAGCTCCATTTCGCCTACGACCCCCTGCTCCTCAACGAGCAGGGCATGACGGTCGAGCCGGATCCGCCATATCTCCTCACCGCGGGGAGAACGACGGACGAGCTCCATTGCTCATTGTTTGGGGTGCCGCCCCCACCTCCGCTCAACGAACCGTGGCCTCCAGATCCGTCGCCAGGGACATTCAACTTCAACTGCATCGTCACGAACGTAAGCTTGCCGGGGGTAAGCGGCACCGGCGTGATCGCCGAGATCACGATCCCGACCCAGGGTTTGGGGACGACTGTCCTCGACCTGCATGACGTCACGCTCCTGACGCCGTTTGCCAACCCGCTGCCGGTCGGGGTGGTGATCGACGGCTCGATCACGGTTATCGCCCCCGCCAGCCCGACGCCATGTCCCGGCGTCTGCCCAACGGCGACATCCACGAACACGGCGACGCCCTCGCCGACGCCGGCGGCGATCGCCATCGTCAGCATCCCGGCGACGCAACAGGTCGTCAACATCGGCGACGATGTGTTCATCGACGTCAACATCACCGGTGTGGCCAATCTCGGTGCGTACGAGTTCAAGCTCCGCTTCCTGGGCGGGTCGCCGGTGGAGCAGCTGGAAGTCGTCAGTGTGACCAACAGTTTGTTCCTCGGGAGTACCGGGAGGACGGCGTTTTGCCTCTCGGCGCCCATCAACTTGGGTGTGTTGAACTACGGCTGTGTGAGTTCGGGGTCGAACGCTGGGCCGTCAGGCGCGGACACGCTGGCGACGGTGCGCTTCCGGGCGGTCAACCAGGGCTTCGTGAACCTCGTTCTGCAAGGTGTCGAGCTGGCGAAGCCGAACGGCGATACCATCCCCGTCTTCTTCGACGACCCGTACATCGACGAGATCGTGATCCTCCCGCCGGGACCAACGAACACGCCCACGCCCACGCCGACGATCACGCCGACACCTACGGCGACGTTTACGCCGGTTGCCGCCTCCACCTGCACGACGCAGCCGGGCGGCACGGGCAACGTCTGCTTCGCCGTGGACACCGACCCGGGCGTGCCGGGCATACAGTCGCTACGGGGCGTGCCCGGATCGGGTGGCAACTTCAACGTCGAGGTGTACCTGCGCGATGTCCCCATCACGAACTTTGGCCTCAGTCAGTTCCAGTTCACGCTGCTGTACGACGTCTCCTGGCTGACTGCGGGCACGCCGGTCAGCCCGCTGGCGACTACGGGCTTCAACTGCAACCTGTTGCCGCCGAGCGGCGATCTGGCGGAGGGCGACGACAACGCGGACGGCAACCCGGCGACGGGCGACGCCTTCATCTTCTGCTTCACCACCAGCGCGGGTCCGGCCGGCGACATCCTGATCGCGACGATCCCCTTCACGACGACCGGGACTGGCAACTCGGACCTGACCTTCTACAAGGCCAGATCCTTCGATGGGAACTCGGAGCAACTGGCGCGCTGCAACGTGCCGCTGCCGCTCGATCCGGGTGACACGAACGTCGGCGCGGGCTGTCTGAACGGCCACGTCTTCAACGCCGCCCCGCCGACGGCAACGCCGACGCTGACCAACACGCCCACGCCGACGGATACGCCAACGCCGACGGACACACCGACCGACACTCCGACACCGACCGACACGCCGACACCGACGGATACGCCAACGGATACGCCGACGCCCACGGACACGCCGACGGATACCNNCCCACGCCCACGGACACGCCGACGGATACCCCGACGCCGACCGACACGCCGACGGATACCCCGACGCCGACCGACACGCCGACGGATACCCCGACACCGACCGACACGCCGACCGACACGCCGACGCCGACGGCAACGCCGACGGATACGCCGACGCCCACGGACACGCCGACGGAGACGCCGACGCCCACGGACACGCCGACGGCAACGCCGACGCCGACCGACACGCCGACGGATACGGCGACGCCGACCGACACGCCGACAGTGACACCGACAGAAACACCGACGAACACACCGACGGCAACGCCGACCGACACGCCAACAGTGACACCGACAGAAACACCGACCAGCACACCGACGGAGACGCCGACAGAAACACCGACGAACACACCGACAGAGACGCCGACCAACACACCGACCGAGACGCCGACGTCGACGGCGACACCGCTTTCGCAGCCGGCTTGCACCCTGCAGCCGGGCGGCACCACGGCAGTCTGCTTCGTGGTGGATGCGGACACGACGACGCCGGGAGAGCAGGCAAGCAGGGCCGTGCCTTCGTCGGGGACCTTTGACGTGCAGATTGTGGCACGCGCTGTACCCGTCGGCGCCGGGCTCGGGGCGTTCCAGGTGACGCTGCTTTATGACGTCGCGTGGCTGACCGCCGGTACGCCCGTGACCGGGCTGACCGGCCTCGGCTTCGACTGCAGCGCGCAGCCGGCCAGCGGCGACCTGCCCGAGATCGACCCCAACGCGGACGGCAATGCCGCCACCGGCGACGCCTTTATCGCCTGCTCGATCGGGGCCGCGGGGCCTTCCGGGGACATTGTGCTGGCGACGGTGCCGTTCACGATTACCGGCGTGGGAATATCGCCGCTGTCGGTATTCAAGGGGCGGATGAGCGACAGTCTCGGCTTCCAACTTGTGAGCTGTGCGACGGTCGATGTGGAGCCGGGCTCCGGTTGCCTGGACGCAGTCGTTGGGAATGCGCCGCCGACGCCCACGCCGACCCCTACCGCGACGCCGACAAACACCGCGACACCGACGGACACGCCCACACCCACGGCGAC
>CXWL01008849.1_pt1 | contig 25971 bp, 23 predicted proteins | sample 590931 | NCBI WGS metagenome assembly CXWL01 (sample SAMEA3498368, study PRJEB10139) | groundwater metagenome | biome: water well; material: biofilm material | place: Germany | collected 2015-04-27
ATTATCCGCCAGAGCACGCACGGAGTTAAGACAGTTTTCGAAATGTCTGTCGAACGTGTTGATATGAGGGGAGTCTGGCAGAAACGCCGCGGCAAGGTCCTTGTGAATATCTTCCGAAATCAGCAGGTACAATATGGCGATCGTATTCGGCTTAATGGCAGGCTGCACAAACCTTTTGAGGGATCATCGCTGGGACATTTTTCCTATGAAAACTTTTTAAAGCGCAACGGTATTTACTGGATTTTCAGCGTTAAGAAATCGCTGCCTGTCGAAGTTTTGGCCCATCGGCAAGGGTGGCTCGTTCAGGCGGGCATGTTTAGGATTCGTCAAAGCCTGCAAAAAATTTTAGATGAGCATTTAACCGGTTTTGAAGCGGGAGTCATTCAGTCGTTAGTTTTAGGGGGAAAGTACTATATTCCCGACCGGACACGTGAATTATTTGTTCAGACAGGCACGGCGCATATTCTGGCAATTAGCGGCATGAATGTCGCAAGTATGGCGTTCTTAGTTTTCTTGGCCTTAAATGTCCTTCGTTTTTCTCGTCGATGGCAAATCATTTTGACGATTGTATTTTTGATTATATATTGCCTATTCACCGGATCAAATCCGTCGGTGGTGCGCGCTGTCATCATGGCCGTTGTCATGCTTGGCGGGTTGTTGCTGGAAAAAGAGGCGGATACGCTCAATTCATTAGGGCTTTCGGCAATCATCATTCTTGTTTTGGATCCTTTAAGTTTGTTCGATATCGGATTTCAATTATCGTTTGGAGGCGTTTTTTCTATTATTTATTTCTATCCTAAAATTTATCGGCTGGTTGAACCTTGGGCCAAGGGCTAGATAAGAATATTTTTATGGCAGGCGTTATGCGTGTCGTTGGCGGCATGGCTCGGTGTTCTGCCTTTGATCGGTTATTATTTTCAGGTTATTACACCGGTGAGTATTTTTGCTAATATTCCGATCATTCCTTTTGTCTCCATACTATTTATGCTCGGCGTTATATTAATCCTTACGGGTCTGTTTCTTCCAACATTCGCGTATCTATGCGCAGCATGCATCAAGGTTGTCCTTTTTGGTTTGATGATGATCGTGGAGGTCTTTAGCCGCACGCCGTTTGGCTTCTTCTATATTAGAGAAGTGACCATTCAGGCTATTATTATTTACTATGTCGTGCTTGGCATTGTTTTTCTCCGCCTTTCTTATATCACCACGACTACCAATGAAGCTGATAAACACTTGCATTATTTAAGTTGAGTGATTTCCAGAAGTTATTTCCTAACCATTAGGCTTGCCTTCCCAAATCGTAAGATGGGGTGAAATAGTTTCCAGGTAAAGCTCTGACGTGAACGGAATAATAATTTGACAAATGAAAGGCTGGCTTATACACTTTTTACATAGTTGCATATGCAACGATAAAACATGACAAAAACATATCAATTAGAAAATTCCCTTGGCTACATGATGGGCCGCGCCGCGCGCAGCATGGGAGTGCGTCTTAATCGTAATTTTTCCCATGATGGTTATGACGTCACTTGCGAGCAGTGGGGGGTTTTGGTCAATCTTGGACGCAAGAACGGCCAGAGCCAGCAGGAATTGGCAGGCACAACCTGTAAAGATAAAACCAGCGTGACTCGATTGATCGATGGTCTTGAGAAACGTAACCTTGTCGTGCGCACACCCGATAAGGTGGACCGCCGCCAAAAATTAATTTATCTGACTAAGAAAGGCAAAGAATTTCAGCAGAAGCTTCTGTATATAGTCAAGAAGACCCTTGATGAGGCGCAGCAGACTATTCCTTTTAAAGATATCGAGATTTGCAAGAAAGTTCTCTGCCGGGTCTATGAAAATTTAATGGATCAGAAATAATGGTTGATTGTGCAACGGAATTTATTACGCGAAAGAGGTTGGGTATTATGAAGGTAAAAGTGGTTAGCATGCGCAAGAGGATGATTGATCGAAATTTTTCTGGATTGATATGCGCCCTGGTCGCGCTGTCCCTGTTGGGTTTTGGATGCGGTAATAAAAAAGGCAGCGATATGGCGGCCAGGATGGCTGGCATGTCCGTCAATGTTGTTGCGGTCCAGGCAAAAAAACAATCCATTGAAGATAAAATTTCCCTTGTCGGCAGCATGGCAGCCAATGAGTCGGTTGAAATCAAAAGCGAGATTGACGGCGCCATTGAGGAAATAAAATTTGAAGAAGGGCAGAATGTTGAGAAGGGCCAGTTGTTGATCGCCGTCGATAAAAGCAAATTAGAGGCGTCCTTGGCACAGGCCGAGGCAAATTTGAAACTCGCCGAAACAACGGGCAAAAGATATCAATCCCTGGTCGAATCACAGGCAATTTCCAAACAGGAATTTGATCAGGCTCAGGGTAGTCTCGAAGCCGCCCGGGCCTCCGCTGATCTGGTTAGGGCGCAGTTACGTGACGCTACGATTGAAGCTCCATTCGCAGGCGTTATGGGCGAGCGTTTGATCAGCGTCGGTCAATTCATCACTAAAGGCGCCAGCCTTACTTTTTTGATTAGCCAGAATCCTATGAAGGCAGAATTTCATATTCCTGAAAAATATCTTGGCCGTTTAAAGGAAAAGCAGACAATCGAAATCGCGGTTGCGGCCTATCCCAATGAGGTATTCAAAGGAGAGGTTTATTTTATCGACCCGCAGATTAATGCGTTAACCCGCACGGCGCTTGTTAAGGCTCTTGTCCCGAATCTCGATAGAAAACTACGTGTCGGCATGTTCGCTAATTTGGATTTGATTGTTAACGTGCGTGAAGATGCCATTGTGATACCTGAAACAGCGTTGATTCCAAAAGACGAAGAAGTCAGTGTTTTTGTTATTGATGCGGAAAGTAAAGCCCAGCCTCGTTTGGTTAAAGTTGGAATACGGATGGCAGATTTCGTCGAGATCCTATCCGGTCTTGCTGCCGACGAGAAAGTAATCACCGAAGGTTTTCAGAAGATCGGTCCGGGAAGCAAAGTGACTCCAAGGGATACGGATGAAATTGTTCATGGGAAATAGTAAATCGGGGATCGTAAATCGCAGGAAGTTTGTTTAATCTTAAATAGCACCAGTCTCTAACATTAACGATTTGCGATCCACGATTTCCGATTAACGATTTACGATCCTTAATCAACTAAATATTCAAATTATGAAATTATCTGAAATCAGTATCAACCGCCCTGTTTTAGCCACAATGATGAGCCTTGGGCTTGTGCTTTTTGGCGTTATCGGGCTTGCTCGTCTGCCGGTGAGAGAGCTGCCGGACATTGACCCTCCGATCGTGAATGTCACAACCGTCTATCAAGGCGCAAGCGCGGCGGTCATTGAGACACAGGTTACTGAACCCCTTGAAGAGGCTTTAACTAGCGTCGAGGGCATTCGCACATTAACCAGTGAAAGCCGCGAACAGGTCAGCTCCATCACGGTCGAATTTGATCTCTCACGTCCGATCGAAGAGGCGGCCCAGGATGCCCGTGACCGCGTGGCGCGCGTCCGAGGCAGGCTTCCGGACAATATCGATGAACCCATCGTTGCTAAGCAGGATGCGGACGCTCAACCTATTTTGTGGGTTGCGCTTTATAGTGATCGTTTCTCGACGCTGGAATTGTCGTCTTTGGCGGAGAACGTATTTAAGGATCGCCTTCAGACGATTAACGGTGTCAGTTCTGTAATCTTCGGCGGGCAAAAACGTTTTGCGATCCGCCTGTGGCTGGATTCCCAAAAAATGGCTGCCCGCGAAGTGACCGTGATCGACGTGCAAAAAGCGCTTAAAGAACAAAATGTCGAACTTCCGAGCGGTTTGGTTGAAAGCAGGAGCCGCGCTTTTTCCATTGAAACCCGTGGAGAATTAAAGACTCCGGAAGAATATAATAATCTGGTTATTAAACGCAGTGCCAACACCTTTATCCGTTTAAGCGATATCGGCCGTGCTTCCGTCGGTGTGGAAGATGAGCGGTCGGTGGCACGCTTTAATTCAAGGCCTGCGGTTGGGATTGGGATCATCAAACAATCCAAGGCCAACACGATTGAGGTAGCCAAGAAAATAAAAGCTGAACTTGTCCGCATTAAAGAAACGCTACCCGCGGATGTGTATACAACAATTCCTTACGATGAATCCATATTCGTCGAGAAATCAATTTATGAAGTTTGGGAAACGTTAGGGCTCGCGTTTTTCTTGGTTGTCTTGACCATTTTTGTTTTCCTTCATAATTTTCGTTCCACATTAATTCCCGCTGTATCCATTCCTGTATCAATCATCGCGACGTTTGGCATGCTTTATGTGATGGGGTATTCGATTAATACGGTAACCATGCTGGCGTTCGTTTTGGCGATAGGTCTTGTCGTCGATGATTCCATCATTGTTTTGGAAAATATTTATCGTCACGTGGAAGAGGGAATGAAACCTCTGGATGCCGCTTATAAGGGAATGTCGGAAATCGGCTTTGTGGTCATAGCCACCACCATCGCATTGGTTGCTGTTTTCTTTCCTATGGCTTTTCAGACGAGCGTTACTGGCCGCCTGTTCGTTGAGTTTGCTTTTGCGCTGTGTTTCTCGGTTATCATTTCGGCGTTCGTGGCATTGACACTCGCCCCCATGGCATCATCAAAATTTCTTAAGCCGTATAACCCCAATGAAAAACTCGGCATCCTCGGGTTTTTTGAAAAATGGCTCAAAAATTCAACCGCCAAGTACGAACGCAGTTTAAGATGGGCGCTCAAACACCCCATCCTCGTTGTTCCCATCTTTATTGGTTCAGTTCTTTTATCGATATTTTTTTATACCCAGCTTGATCACGAATTTCTGCCGACGGAAGATAAAGGAAGGCTTTTGTGTATTGCCATCGCGCCGGAAGGGTCGACCAGCGAATACACCGATCGTATGGTGCGCAAGATGGAGAGTTTAATTGCAGCAACGCCTGAAGTTGAAGGCTATTTCTCGGCGGTTGCGCTATCCCGCGGCAGTCCTGGAAAATCATCGCAGGGGCTTGCTTTCTTGCGCCTTAAAGAGAAGCGCACTCGTCATATCCGCGATATTGTTGGCGGGCCAACGGGTTTGGCCGGGCAGTTCTTCGGAAAAGTTGAGGGTGCTTTTGTGATACCGATTATTCCGCAGGCCATCGGCCGCGGTTTTTCACAGCCGTTCCAGCTGGTTTTACAAGGGCAGGACCTTGATGTGTTGAATAAATATTCGGCTCATCTAAGTGATAAGCTGAGGTCTTCCGGATTATTGATGAACGTCCGTTCCAATTTCGAGATCAACAAGCCGGAACTGCGCGTCCATATCAACCGTGACCGTGCCGCGGCGCTCGGAATTACTGTCGAAGATATTTCAAAAACTCTGCAGATTTTATTCGGCGGTTTGGATTTAAGCAAAGTTAATTTAGGCGGCAAGCAATATGATGTCATTGTTCAGCTGGAACGTGAATCTCGTCTTTCTCCGTCGGATTTAGACAAACTTTATATCCCTAACGTTGATGGAAAGTTAATCCAGCTGAGCAATGTGGTCACCTACGACACCGGCGCCGGCCCAAGCGCTATTAATCACTATAACCGATATCGTGCCGCCACAATTGAAGGGACGCCTGTCGGGGTTCCACTTGGTACGGTTATCGACCGTGTCAAAACTATTTTGCGCGAGGATGATGTTCCCGACGGTATTCGTTATGAATGGACAGGCGAGGCGCGCGATTTGATTGAATCAAGTTCGCAGATTTACTTTGTCATGATTTTGGCTGCCATAGTCATTTACATGGTTTTAGCATCCCAGTTCGAGAGTCTGGTTCATCCTTTGACTATCATGTTGACGCTGCCGTTGGCGGCATTTGGCGCGTTCGGGGCTTTGTGGGTTTTGAGTTGGGCCGATAAATTATCGATGATTCTTTCATTTATTCCCGGCAATCATTGCTATTCCCATATTTTACCGAGGATACCTTCGATGGGTATTAATTTATTCAGTCAGATCGGTATGATTTTGCTTTTTGGCCTTGTTACTAAAAACGGTATTTTGTTGGTCGATTTTGCCAACCAACAGATGGCCAAGGGAAAAACAGCGCCGGAGGCGATGCTGGCGGCCGGTGTCATCCGCCTGCGTCCGATTTTGATGACCGCTTGCGCGACGATTGCAGGGATTTTGCCTATCGCTATCGGATTCGGCGCCGGTGCCGAGAGCCGACGCCCATTGGGTGTCGCGGCCGTCGGAGGGATGCTCACAAGTACGTTTCTTACGCTCTTTGTCATCCCGGTTGTTTATGTTGTATTTAATAAACTTCAAAAATCAAAGAACGTTCATCAGGCTGTTAAAAGCACGGTGACTGTCTTGGTGCTTTGTGTATTTTTCGCGGGATGCGTCACGGCCGGTCCGAATTACGAACGGCCTAAGGATGCGGCTCCTTCTAAATTTAAAAACAAAGGATATGATCACGGAAAAGCTCAATTTCCTCAAAACACCCAATGGTGGACACTTTTAGGCGATCCGATTCTTGATGAGTTGGAAACAAAGGCCTTGGCCAATAATCAGGATATGAGAAGCGCGGTTGCTGCCGTCGACAAAGCAAGGGCATTGGCCCGGGTTGCCGAATCGGATTTCATGCCGCAAGTGGATTTTAATCCAAGCTTTCAACGATCGCGTACAACCAAAAATGCGGTTAGCTCGTCGTCATCTTTTGAGGGGCGCAGTTTAATAACGAATAAATACAATGTTCCTCTGGATTTAAGTTATGAATTAGATATTTGGGGAAAAGTTCGCAGATCATTTGAGGCCGGGCGTGCCGAGGCCCAGGCTAGTCAAGAAGCATTTCGAACCGTTCAATTGACCTTGACTGCGGACGTGGCCCAGCAATATTTGCTGCTGCGTGAATTGGATGCCGAGGTTGAAACCCTTGTGCAAACCATCGAGCTCAGGCAAAGGGCGTCCGATGTTGTCCGTAATCGGGTTGAAGGCGGGGTTTCCAGTGAATTGGATCTTTCACGCGCGACTACCGAGCTTGCCCAGGCCAAGGCCGATATCATTGATGTGCGCCGCCGTCGGGGGCAAGTGGAAAACAGGCTGGCTTTGCTTTGCGGGGTACTTGCTTCGGAATTTGAGATTAAATCCGCGCCGTTGAATATTAAAATTCCTGAAATCCCGATGGGTTTACCGTCAGAGCTTCTTAAGCGCCGTCCGGATATTGCCGAGGCAGAACGGATGTTGGCTTCAGCCAGCGCCAAGATCGGCGTGGCACAGGCTGAAATGTTCCCTTCGATCAGTTTAAACGGATCTGCCGGATTTGAAAGTGTGGATGCCGATACTCTTTTTGATTGGGAAAGCCGTGTCGGCTCAATCGGCCCGTCGGTTAACCTGCTGATTTTTAACGGCGGAAGAAACAAAGCAAAATTAAAAGCCGCCCGCGCGGATTTTGCCATGGCATTGGCGAAATACCATCAGCAGATACTCATTGCCTTTCAGGAGACGGAAGACGCGCTCAATAACATAAAGCTNNCAATAACATAAAGCTCCGTCATGAACAAATGGAGGCGCAGGATCAATTAGTCAAAGCCACCGCGGTTTCATCAAAACTTTCCATCACGCGTTACCGTCAGGGATTGGTAAGCTTCCTCGAAGTCGTTGACGCCGAACGCACACGCCTGCAGTCGGAACTTGAAGCCATTCAAATCAAAACCGAAGAGATCATTGCAACGATTCATCTGATCAAAGCCTTAGGCGGGGAGTGGTAAGCATTTTTTCCAAAAAGCAAAAGACTTCCATCCCGTAGGGAGGAAGTCTTTTGCTTTTATTAGGAAGAAAATGCTTACCCCAACAATGCTCCGTCATTGTTGGGGTGAACGATAGAAGTCCTCTGATGATATGTGAGGGGGTCTTTGACTTTTACAGGAAGAAAATGCTTACCCTGACAAAACTCCGTTTTTGTCGGAGTAAGTATTCGCCATTGTTGGGATAAAAGACAGACTCAACAAAGGTATCCATAAAATCCCGGCTCCTGATGGTCGCCAGGTGATTTTATGGACAAACGTTCAAAAATCTTTGAACGTTTGGAAAATGCTTACCCCAACAATGCTACGCCATTGTTGGGATAGAATGATCAGAGCACGCAAATTAACAGCAAGATGAACACAAATAGCACAAGGATCCCAAGATCGTAGGAGAACACAAGCAACCTATGCTCATCCTGTGCTCTTGGGATTTGTGTTCCCTTAACAAATACGCCGATTGGTATTCCTTTGATTGCTCAAGTTTTTTTGTTATACTTTCTCATCCAATCCGCACGCCCCCAGTGCATAAACCTTCCGGACAAATAGGGGGTAATAATGTCTAAAGTCATTTCACTTATCGGTGTTGAACAAAAGATTTTCTACATCCGCGGGCAAAAGGTTATTTTAGACCGGTATCTTGCTGAGCTATATAACGTCCCAACCAGTCGGATCAATGAGCAAGTTAAAAGGAATCTTAAACGTTTTCCGCCGGATTTTATGTTTCAATTAACGCCGGAAGAGTTGAAGAATTGGATGTCGCAGATTGCGATATCCAATAAGGAACGTATGGGGTTACGCAAACTGCCGTATGCATTTACGGAGCAGGGTGTTGCAATGCTTTCTTCTGTCTTGAACAGTGAACGAGCCATTGAGGTTAATATTGCCATTATGCGGGCTTTCGTGAAGATACGCGAAGTGCTGGCGACCCATAAGGAACTTGCCGACCGATTAAGCGAACTGGAACGCCGGATGGGAAGAAAAGACCGGGAAGTCATCGCGCTGTTCGAGGCGATCCGCAAGCTCATGGCTTCTCCGCCGGAGAAGCCGAAGAGGCCTATTGGATTTATCGTGGATAGAGAGGTGGATTAATATGAAACATCGTCCAACTATTCGCGAATGGTCGCCGGATGATCGTCCGCGCGAAAAATTGTTATCTCAAGGGGAGCAGTCGTTATCTACCACAGAACTTTTAGCGATCTTGCTTCGCACCGGATGCAAAGGCACAAGCGCGATTGATCTGTCCCGTCAAGTGCTCACTCGATTCGGTTCGCTTCGAAATATGAGCCATACTAATGCTCGCGATTGGAAGGCATTTAAAGGTTTGGGTGCGGCTAAGACTGCTCAGATCAAAGCAGCGCTCGAACTCGGCCGTCGGTTTAGGGAAGAAGAACTGCGCGAAGATCGCCCGCAGATCAAATCATCGCGTGATGCGGTCGATATTCTTATGCCCCAAATGCGTGATCTTAAAAAAGAAGTCTTCAAGGTTGTATTCCTTAATTCCCAGAATCGTATTATTGCGATCGAAGATCTGGCCCAAGGCACGGTGAATCATGCCTCGCCTATTATCAGAGAAGTTTTTCATCGCGCGCTCGAGCATTTTGCAGTCGCCATCATCTGCGCGCATAATCATCCGTCGGGTGAGGTTAAGCCGAGCGCGGAAGACAGGCAATTTACCCGGAAACTCACGGATGCCGGACAAATGCTGGGCGTCAAGGTTTTGGACCACCTGATTATAGGTGAAAACCGGCATTACAGTTTTAACGAAGAGGGCGGCTCGGCCATGGGCCCTTGACGATGCTACTGTAATATGGTACAGTAACCACTGTAATATCTAACAGTGGAGGACTAATGATCCAGACCAGGTCAAAGATCACCCAAGCCGTTTTAAGTTTCTTTCTGCTGCAGGACGGCAAAGAGCTTTACGTCAATGAGCTGGCGCGCCGTCTGTCATTGGACAGTGGTAACCTGACGCGCAAACTCATCGAGCTGGAGGCCGAAGGCATCCTTAAAAGCCGCTGGATGGGCGAGCAGCGTTATTACGGTTTGAACAAGGATTTTCCGTTTCTCAAGGAATACAAAAATATTATTTTTAAAACCCTGGGGTTTGAATCCCTGCTCAAGGAAGGGTTGCTTAAGATCAAAGGCATCAAATCAGCTGTGATCTTCGGTTCGTATGTTCAAAACAAAATGAACGCCGCAAGCGATATTGATCTTTTGGTTGTGGGCAGTCACTCCGTCCTGGATGTTAACAGGATGGCCGCCTCCGTGCAAAAAGCGCTCGACCGCGAGATCAATGTCCTTTCCGTTACCGAAGCGGAATATCTTTCCCGCAAAAAAGCCAAAGACCCTTTGATCAGCTCCATTGAGCACAATAAAAGGATTGTGATGATATGACAGGTTTTGAAAAGGAATATTTTCAGAAACAGAAGTTTACCCCCGGGCAGATTGCCGGATACATGGATAATGCCCGCCGCGATCTTATGATCGCCCAGAAAGACCCTTTCCCCGAGGTGCAGTTCACCTATGCCTATCAGGCCCTCATCAAAGCGGGCATCGCGCTCATTGCCCAAAAGGGCGGGGTTAAAGTGCGCAGTGTGCCCGGGCATCACATCAAAATATTGATCCAATTAAGCCGCATTCTGGCGGATGATGAGGTCTTTACTATCGGAAATGCCATGCGCATGAAACGCAACCAGGACCTTTATAGTGGCGGCGGTGAGTTCGTTTCCAAAAAAGAGGCCAAAGAGTATGCCGCCTTTACGGCCAAGGTGCTGGGGAAGGTGGCGGAGTTTATGGAAGGGATTTAAGGGGGGGGCAAATGTACGCAAAGGTCTCAGAGGTTGCACAGGTCGCAAAGATTTGCACCGAAACCAACCCGAAGCGAACCGCGGAGTATGCGTTCCTTTGCGTACTTTTGTGGGCCTCTCGCAACAACGCCGCTAGGTGTCCCGATACGGTTTGTTATTCTGCACGGTGTCCCATCCGTGTTTAAACTCAGCGTGTCCTTTGTGTCCTTCGTGCTAAAACTTAGCTATGTGTACCTGTGTAGCATTCTGCGGTCAATACGCAATACGTCCCTTTCCTTCCTTGCCCCAACGCCGCGCCGATGTTAGAATAACCTCCATTTCAACCACAGACCAATCAAGGATCGCGCACGTGTTTGTTGAACAAAGAAATTGCAAAGTTATGATCAACCCAAGTTAATTTCACGCCCGGGCAGATGATGCTTGGGTTTTTTGTTTATAAGCCATGACAAATAAAAAAGATCTCTCAGAGCGCGACATTTGTACCCAATACATTTTGCCTGCTTTGGTCAAAGCAGGCTGGAATGTAGAAAAACAAATTCGTGAACAGGTATTTTTTACTGATGGAAGAATTATTGTCAAAGGTAAGAAAACTGTTCGAGGGGAGAGAAGTTTTGCGGATTTCGTTCTCTATCACAAACCCAATATGCCTATCGCCGTTATCGAAGCCAAAGATAACACCCACGGTGTCGGGGCGGGATTGCAGCAGGCCCTTAAGTATTCCAAGATCCTTGATCTTCCCGTAGCGTTTAGTTCCAATGGTGATGGATTTATTGAACACGATCATACCGGGTCATCCAGTCAAGTTGAACGCGCATTGTCACTGGATAATTTTCCATCCCCCGAAGAGCTTTGGCAGAAATACAAAAAATTCAAAGGGATCGAAACATCGCAGCAAGAGAAGATATCCACGTTTGATTATTATTTCGACGGCTCCGGCAGAAAGCCTCGTTATTACCAAGAGATCGCCATCAACCGCACGGTAGAAGCTATTGCCAAAGGTCAACAGCGGGCACTTCTGGTTATGGCCACCGGAACCGGAAAAACCTACACCGCTTTTCAAATCATCTATCGTCTTTGGAAGAATGGAATCAAGAAACGCATTTTGTTTCTGGCCGATCGTAATGTATTAATCGATCAGACCAAGCGGGGCGACTTTAAACATTTCAAAGACAAAATGACTGTTATCAAGAAACACAAAATTGATAAGGCATATGAAATTTACCTGGCGCTTTACCAGGGGTTGACCAATTACAATGAAGACAAAGACGCTTACAAAGAATTCAGCCGGGATTTCTTTGATTTGATTGTCGTGGATGAATGTCATCGTGGAAGCGCTGCAGCTGACAGCGCTTGGAGTGAGATTCTTAAATACTTTAGTTCCGCTACTCACATTGGTTTGACAGCTACACCTCGTGAAACCAAAGAAATCTCCAATATCGAATATTTTGGAGACCCCATTTACACGTATTCTTTAAAACAAGGGATTGAAGACGGTTTTCTGGCTCCCTATAAAGTCATTCGTGTCGGCATCAATGTGGATTTGGAAGGGTGGAGACCTGAACTTGGCCGACAAGATCAGGATGGCAATCCCGTGGATGATCGCATATACAATACCAAAGACTATGATCGCAATTTGGTCATTGATGATCGTACTAAACTAGTTGCCAAGCGTGTCACAGAATATCTTCGAAAAACCAATCCGTTTGATAAAACCATCATTTTTTGTGTCGATATCGAACACGCTCAGCGCATGCGTCGGGCCATTGCTAATGAAAGCGCCCAATTTGTCCAAGAAAATTACAAATACGTCATGCAGATTACCGGAGATGACGATGAAGGCAAAAGAGAACTGGATAACTTCATCAATCCCGAAGAACGATATCCGGTTATTGCGGTTACCTCTAAGTTAATGACAACCGGTGTGGACGCCCAAACCTGTAAGCTGATCGTGCTTGATTCCAACATCAATTCCATGACCGAATTCAAGCAGATCATCGGCCGCGGTACCCGCATCAATGAGGAATATGAAAAGACGTTTTTCACCATCATGGATTTTCGAAACGTTACCCATCTGTTTGCCGATCCCGGCTTTGACGGCGATCCGGTCATGATCAAGGTGATCGATGGCAATCAGGAAATTACTGATGACATCACATCTTCCCAAGAAGGTTATGGCGACCCTGTGGGCGAGGCAATTACTGAGGATAATCCCGATGGCACAACCCACGAAGGTCCGGTCATTGTTGATGGTGGGTCAATTACCAGAGACCCTCAGCGCAAGGTCTATGTGAGGGGCGTTCAGGTGAATGTCCTAAATGAACGCGTTCAATATCTCGATTCCGACGGCAAGCTCATTACCGAAAGCCTCAAGGAATATACCCGGCGCAATATTCTCAAAGAATTCCGCAGTTTGGATGAATTTTTAATGTGGTGGAATAAAGCCGAACGAAAGAGGCTTGTCTTGCAAGAGTTGGAAACCCACGGCATCATTCTGGATAATTTAAAGGAAGACATCCAAAAGGATTTGGATGATTTCGATCTCATTTGCCACATCGCCTGGGACAAACCAACTTTAACCAGAGGGGAGCGGGCCGCTCAGGTTAAGAAGCGCAACTATTTCACAAAATACGGTGAAAAGGCCTGCAAGGTTTTGGAGTCCCTGCTGGAAAAATACGCCAGCGAAGGCATTGAAGACATTGAAGAACCGGCGGTCTTGAGGGTGGAGCCCTTTAACACCATGGGAACACCCATGGAAATTTTTGAATATTTTGGCGGCCGTGACAAATATTTAGACGCCGTCAAAGAATTGGAACAACACATTTATGAAGAGGTACGATGAAGAATATCGGCAATATCGTTAAAACCATACAAAACATCATGCGTAAAGACCCAGGTGTTTCCGGCGATGCGCAACGCATTGAGCAAATGGGCTGGATGATCGCGCTTAAAATTTTGGATGACAAAGACCAGGAGTTGGAAGCGCTGGACAAAAAATATAAATCGGTGATCTCTCGGCATCTTCAATGGCGCAATTGGGCGGCGGATGATGAAGGCGCAACCGGAGATGATCTTAAAAGTTTTATCGATGGCACGCTTATCCCTCAGCTCAAGAGTCTGGATGTGAGTTCCGGCAACAAGCGCGCGCTCATCGTTCGGGAAATCTTCGACGGCACCAACAACTACATGAAAAACGGCACCATCATCCGCCAGGTGCTCAACACGCTTAATGAAATGGATTTCAACAGTTCCGAAGACCGCCACATGTTCGGTGATATTTATGAAACCATCCTCAAAGATCTGCAAAGCGCTGGCAATTACGGCGAGTTCTACACGCCGCGGGCGATTACAGAATTCATCACTGAAATGGTCAACCCGCGTTTGGGAGAGAAAGTCCTCGACCCTGCTTGTGGGACCGGAGGGTTCTTAACCAGCGCTATTGAAAATATCCGCAAGCAGGATATCAAAAACGTGAAGGGCCTCAAGAAGCTGGAGGAAACCATCCACGGCATGGAGTTTAAGCCTCTACCGTTTATGCTAGCGGTAACCAATCTCATCTTGCACGACATTGAAGTCCCTAATATTGATTATGTCGACAGCTTAAACCGCGAATACACCTCCATCGGTCATAAAGACAAAGTGAATGTCATTCTGGCCAACCCGCCGTTTGGCGCGTCCGTCACCGATGGTGTTGAAACCAATTTCCCGCAAAATTACCGCACCACGGAAAGCGCTGATCTTTTTTTAATGCTGATCATCCGATATCTGAAAGACGATGTTGGTCGTGCCGGGATCGTTTTGCCGGATGGGTCATTGACTGGCGACGGCGTCAAACAACGCATCCGTCAGCATCTTCTGGAGCAGTGTAATCTGCACACCATTGTCCGTCTGCCCAACTCTGTGTTCCAGCCCTATGCCAGCGTTGCTACCAACCTACTCTTTTTTGATAAGGGCAAGCCGACTAAAGAAATTTGGTATTGGGAGCATCAGTTGCCTGAAGGGGTGAAGGCCTATAACAAAACGCGGCCGATCCAGAAAAGTGAATTTGATTCGCTGAAGAAATGGTGGGGTAAACGAAAAGAAAGTGATCATGCTTGGAAAGTTTCAATTGATACTATTGCCAAGAATGGATACGGTCTTGATATCAAAAATCCGCATACCCCCCAAGAAGAACAGTTATATTCAAGCGCTCAATTGGTCAATATGTTGCATGATTCATTTCGAAACAGTGATGAACTTCTCGATAAATTAAAAAAGGAGCTCAGTTAATGGCTGAATGGAAGCCGATTGAAGAGCTGTTTGATTACGAGAAGGGAACTTTACAAAGTTCGAAATGTACTCCTGGTAAATATACATTTATTACAGCCGCTGAAGATTGGAAAACCCACAACACATTCACGCACGACTGCGAGGCTCTAGTCTTTGCCATGGCAGCTTCAGGTTCTCTTGGACGAACGCATTATTTAAAGGGCAAATTTATTTCCAGTGATTTGTGCTTTATTCTTACTCCCAAGAAGGGATTGAAACTGGATTTAATTTTCTATCATCGTCTCTTTAATTTCTTAAGAGCAGACATAGTAAAGAAAACGGCGACTGGTACATCTAAGCTGGCCATTAACCGAACAAATTTTGGAGAATATAAGCTCCCATATTTTGATTACGATCATCAATTGAGTTTTAGAGATAAGATAGAAAAAATAAGAGGCATTAATGAGGAATTCTTTAATGGGATGGATTCCCAAATACTTCTGCTTGATAAACTTCGTCAGGCCATATTGCAGGAAGCCATTGAAGGCAAGCTGACCGCTCAATGGCGCAAAGAACATCCTAATCTCATCGGCGGCGAAAACCACGCCTCCAAGTTGTTGGAGAAAATCAAAGCCGAAAAAGAACATTTGATCAAAGAAGGCAAGATCAAAAAAGAAAAACCTTTGCCGCCGATAACCGACGCCGAAAAGCTTTTTAATTTGCCGAATGGTTGGGTGTGGTGTCGGCTTGGTGAGGTAACGTTAATAGAGCGAGGAATTAGTCCAGAATACTGTGAAGATTCACAATATAGGATAATAAATCAGAAGTGTGTCCGGTGGAATTATGTTGATAGTCAGTGGACTAAAGCTGTTTTGTCTAATTGGTTTCAGAATTTGGATCAAAGCCGTTTAACAAGTTTGGGGGACATCTTAGTCAATTCGACAGGAGAAGGGACCATTGGTCGCGCTGGTATTGTGCGTTCTGAGAATGTGGGAATGCCATTTGATACGCATGTCTTGAGGATTCAACATTTTTTAGGCATGATTTCAGCGTTCGTTATGTATTTTATTAATTCAACGTATGGTCAAAATCAAGTCTTAAATTTAAAAGGCGCCAAGACAACTAAACAAACTGAATTAGGGGCTGGCAATTTAAGTTCGTTTGTATTTCCATTGGCACCGATTGCAGAACAAAAAAAAATCGTTGAACAGATTGATAAGTTTATCGGTTTAATAGGTCGACTTGAAACGCAAGTATCAGAACGCAAAGAACAATCCGAAATGCTGATGCGGTCTGTATTGCGGGAAGCATTTCAATAAACCCACGGAGAGATTATGAATAAAACATTAAGTGTTCCTGGAGTGCAGCTAAATTCTGAACCGCCAATTTATTTAGCGATTATTAAGGGACGTTGGCTGCTCGAGCATACTACACCTGTTTGGAGAATCAAAGATCCCGAGAGAGGTTTTCAAAGAATTGCTAAAGACCAGCGGGTCAAACAAATTGCAGCAGCTGTTCTTGATCATAAACGGGGTTTTCCTAATGCAATTATTTTGGCTACTGATAAAAAGGACCTAGCAATAAATGGTTGTGATATTAGCTTGTCTTCTAATATTAAGTTTCTAGTAGTCGATGGTCAACATAGGTTATGGGCACAGAAGTTTTCGAAATATGAGGCTGCTTATGCCTGCGTTATCCACTGTGCATTGGATGAAATTGGAATGGCAAAACTTTTTCTTGAGATTAATGATAATCAGAAACGTGTGCCATCATCTCTGCGATGGGATCTGGTTAGACTTGTAAGGCCCAAAGATGATCATAGTGCAATAGTAGCTGTTGAATTGGTTTATGAATTGTCGAACAGCGAGGACAGCCCGTTATATCGACGCATTGATCTTACGGGTGAATTGCCTTCGCCAGAAAATTTTGTGAATCAAGGCTCATTAGCTCCTGAAATTAAGAATATTGTATCAAAAAAGGGGCTTTTCAAAGAGGCAGATTTTGATCTACAAGTTAAGACTTTAACCATATATTTAACAGCGATCAAGAATTCAGATAGTACTGGCTGGCAGAAGGGGACTTCGCCGTTTTATAAAACAAGAGTGTTACGAGTTCTAATTAGGCTACTACCAGAAATTATTGAACATTTGAAGGTAAAGCATTTGGAAGATTTGGAAGTAAATGCATTCTTACTTTATTTAAATAAGATAAAACGAGAGTCTCTAAGTGACGATGTTATACGTGCGCAACAAGGCGCAGCTGGGATGAAGGCTATCTACGATCAAATTAAGGGACAAATAATCTAGACGCCATATGATTAATATTTTTACGACTGCCGAAGCAATTTATTATTGTAGAACGTTCACTCGAACTCGAGGTGCATCAGCTGGTTCATTTAAGGCTTTTCTGGCTAGTAAGAGCGGCTCGACTACGTATTTTCGTGAAGGAACCGGCGAATTTAATGAGTTTCGAGATTCTTCGTTAAGAGAGATTGATAGACTGCTTTTTCTCACGGCTACACATTACAAAAAAGCACATGATTTGCTTTCTGACAGTTCTTGTGCTTGGTCGCAGGTAACTATGTATTATGGCGTCTTTTATGCGGCACTAGCTTTATTGGCAATGCACGGTGCTTGGATAGATTTTGGCTATACAAAAGCAATTGTATATGTGAATAATGGATATCTAGGCAGTCAGGAAATAGTGCTTAGAAAAGACCTGAGATTTATTAATGCTTTATCAAGTCTGGGAGGGCCTCACAGGAAGTTTTGGGATTTGTTCTATGCAACTGTTGCAACTTTGATACCCTCATTGCCAGTTGGGAGATCTTGGTCATTAGCAATAACCCCAGTACTTGGTAATAGGACCTGGCTAATCGATAAACGAAATGAAATTAATTATGATTCTTCAAAGTCGGTCGATCTCATTGTTGATTTTCAACAGAATTTTAAGGCTCGTAATTTTCGTAGGTATCTTCCCGGCGACATCAAGTTGCAGTATGAGATTATGATCAACATCGTGGAATTGGTATTCCATTTTGCAAAACTACTGAACGTTAATTCAGATGCATTACGTCAAATTTCACCTAGAGGCACGCGGAAACAGAAAATACTCACAAAAGTATTCAATCCTCGAATGCCTAGGTTACTTAACCAGATAAGAACTAGCAGAATTTTTTAATTATGAAATACATGGGTTCAAAGCGAGTGATGTTGCTGAATGGCTTGGGTTCTTTGATTGAAGACGAATCAAAGAAAGCCGGGCGCATTGTCGATCTTTTTTGCGGGGCTGGGTCGGTCATCAAATTTGCCGTGGATAAGACGGATAATTCTGTGTTGGCCATTGATCTGCAAGCCTATTCTGTTGTATTGGCGGAAGCGATTTTAAATAGAGCGTCATCCATTGATTCCGAGAAATTAGAGAGAACGTGGCTTGCAAATATTGAAAAAGATCGTTTGCAATCAACAGCATGGAAGAAATCTGTTCTGTTATCCTCGACCAGAGGAAGGGCTGTTAAGAGTTATGTCGAAGAAGCCCGCCAGTTGTGTGAACACAAGGCTTATGTGGGGCTCATTTGGAATGCGTATGGCGGTCATTATTTCAGCCCTGAGCAGGCTTTAACATTTGATTATATGTTAAAGGCTTTGCCTAAGGATCAAGTCAACCGAACGGTGTGCAAGGCCGCGATGATCATTACGGCCATGCGTTGTGCCGCTTCCCCTGGACACACAGCCCAACCTTTTCAACCTACCGAAACCGCCAGAAAATTTATTATGGAATCCTGGAAAAGAGATCCGTTGGATGTTTGCAAGGTCGTTTTGAAGGAAGTTTGTGCCCAGCATGCCAGAAAAGTTGGTGTGGCGCGTGTGGGGGATGCCGTTGAAGAGGCGAGCAAATTGAATTCGAATGATTTGGTTATTGTTGATCCGCCTTATTCGGGAGTTCAATACAGCCGGTTTTATCATGTGCTTGAAACCATTGCGCGGGAACAATGTGGTCCTGTTTCGGGGGTTGGTCGTTACCCGTCAATTGAGGAGAGACCGCAATCAAAGTTTAGCAATGTGGGGCAATCCAGAGAAGCCTTAAGGAATTTGCTTTCCAATTTATCGAAATCCGGAACAAACGTTATCTTTACTTTCCCAGAGGGAGAATGTAGTAATGGCCTTTCGGGAGATATTATTCATGAAGAGGCCAACAGATATTTTAGGATTACAAAAGAAATAGTTAAGGGAAAGTTTAGTACGTTGGGTGGAAACAAGAAAAAGCGCCAACCTCGACAGGAATCAAGCGAGTTAATTTTGTTGATGAAATCTAAATGATATGAATGCCAAGAAAATAACAATTTTGCTGGTTGATGGCCTTCCTAAAGGTATTCGAAGAATTAGTATTGAGCACCAATGGAGTGGAAAATGTGTTTGTGCTCCACGAAATCGGCTCAAGGACATGATTGACCTATTAAAAGGGCTTGAGAACGGCTCATGCGTTTATTTTCTGGTGGGAGATTCAGGGCAACAATCTTTGCCAATGGTTTATGTAGGGCAGGCCGAGAAATTTCAACAAAGAATTAAAGGCCATGAAAACGACAAAGACTGGAAAGAAGCAATAGTGTTTTACAGTTCCGATGGCTCTTTGACTAGGACGGGTATTCAGTATTTGGAAAGTATCTGCGTTCAAAAGTTGCAAAAAGCCGGGCGTTCTTTTATGTGGAATGGGAACATTCCAAAGACCCCACATATTTCACAAGAAGATGCCTGCGGATTAGATGCGTTTTTTGAGAATATTGCGTTAATCATTCCTTTATTAGGTTATGACATTTTTGTCGAATCTGTCGGTGGGTCGGATACTAAACTCCAACATTTATTTTGTAATGCTAAAGGTATTAAATCAGAGGGTGTTTTGCTAAATGATGGAAAAATAAAAGTTTTAAAAGGTTCGCAAGCGGTTTTGAAGAATGTTGATTCCTTTGAAGCGCACCCATATAGACCGTTAAAGGATGAACTAATTAGAATACAGCGTCTTATTCCAAATAAAGGCATTTTAATTTTCTCTGATGATTATGTTTTTGATAGCCCAAGCGCGGCGGCTGCGGTTATTTTAGCCAGATCTTCATCGGGCCCTGCAACATGGAAAACAAAGAATGGGAAAACATTGAAAGAAATTCTGGAGGGTGAATAGTATGGATACTCATGTCAACCGTGATGCGCTGATTATTACGCGTAGTTTAAAGGTTGTTAAAAAATATAAGGCTTTTGGTTTTCCTGTTGCTGAATATAGCACATTTGGAAATTCTTCTAAAACAGCTGGAAAGGTGGTTGATATTCAATATTTTATTTTAAGCAAGATTCAAAGAAGCCTAAAGATTGCGATGTCTAATTAAAGTTTGTAATTCCGGGGCCGCACGACGTGACCCAAATTAGAAATTAAACAATCCCATGCCCACCCCCGCCACAAATCGGTTTCAGAAACTCGTCCACCAGAATTTTCTATCGACAAGAGTTCCTGCGTTGAAAATTCTGGTGGACCTCAATCCCCTGCCATCTTTTAGATGGCGGGGACTAATCCTGGAAATTCAGAGGAATTTCCAGGGCAGTCGCGATTAAACCTCGAAGAGGTTTAATCGGTTGACCCAGACCCAGGGGCCTGGGTGGATTTTGCCCTGCAAAATCCAGGTCGCCAACATCGCCCGCCTTTACACCAACGCCCGTCAGGCGCAGGTGCAGTTTGCGTGCGGTTTATGACCGGATGTTGGTTAATGAATTGTTGATAGGCGCTCATGCGTGTGGTATTATGTTTGCAATTTCAAAAACGCGTTTTACCCCCACGAACGCGATTTAATTCAACCATTCCTAAAAGAGGGGGGGATATTGTCTATGCAAACTGAACTCACCAAGATCGCAGTATTCAAGGGAAAAAAAGTCCGCAAGACCATTCACAATAACGAATGGTGGTTCTCTGTTATCGATGTGGTGGAGGCGCTCACTGGAACAGAACGTCCCAGAAAATACTGGAGTGATCTAAAGAAAAAGTTAATTAAAGAGGGTTATATCGAGGTGTCCGAAAAAATCGGACAACTGAAATTGGTGGCTGTAGACGGTAAAGAATATCTGTCAGATTGCGCCAATGCAGAGACGCTGTTTCGTCTTATTCAAACCATTCCATCGCCCAAAGCTGAACCTTTCAAGCGTTGGCTGGCACGCGTTGGTTATGAACGTGTCCAGGAAATTGAAAACCCAGAATTGGCCATGCAGCGCATGCGCGCGATCTATAAAGCTAAAGGATATTCCGATGCCTGGATTGAAAAACGGATACGCGGCATTGCTGTTCGAGAAGAGTTAACTGACGAATGGAATAATCGAGGCATCAAAGATCAGGGGCAATATGCCATATTGACGGCCGAAATATCGAAAGCCGCGTTTGGATTGACTCCCTCTGAGTATAAAACAAAAAATCGTGTCGTTTCTCACAAACATAACTCGGTTAGTAATTCTTAACATAATTCAATTATGCCCATCCCCGTCGGCGCGGTCTTCGTAACAAATTCTTGATGCCCACCCATCCGTGTGGTAATATGCCAGCAGTTCCAAAAGCGCGTTTTCCCCCCACAAGCGCGGTTTAATTAGCTAACACTTCAAACAGGGGGAATTTATGCCGCCATCCGTTAAACCTCGTCGTACAACATCCAGTCTCTATCACCGCATTTCTCAAATTATTGAAAACGCCCGCGGGAATATTGTCCGTGCGGTCAATACTGAAATGGTGCAAGCCTATTGGTTGATCGGCAGGGAGATCGTGCAAGAAGAACAAAAAGGACAACAAAGGGCCGATTATGGTCGACAGATCATTGAAAATATCTCAGTACGATTGACCGATAGGTATGGTGACGGTTGGTCTTCCAGCCATTTGTGGCATGTGCGTCAATTTTATTTGGCCTATCAGGATTATTCGTTGCCTGATAACTTGGTAAACGATAAGTCGGGAAAGATTCTGCACGCGGTGCGTGCAGAATCTGGCCGGAAGATTCGCTACGCACTGCGTAGCGAATTGACCTGGACGCACTACCGGATCCCGATGCGTGTGGACAATTCTCAGGCGCGGAGTTTCTACGAGATCGAGTGTGCCAAGAACCATTGGTCGGCCCGCGAACTGGAACGCCAGAAGGGAAGCTTGCTTTTTGAGCGGCTGGCACTTAGCAAAGACAAAAAGGGATTAATGCGCCTTGCCCGCAAGGGGCAGGATTTGAGCAGTTATCAGGATGTCATTAAGGATCCATTTGTCCTTGAATTTACCGGTCTGTCTCCAGCGCCAAAGCTCTATGAAAACAAGCTGGAGCGATCATTGGTGGATAATCTCTCCCGGTTTCTTTTGGAGCTGGGCAAAGGTTTTACCTTTCTGGCCAGGCAAAAACGTATTACTCTGGACGGTGATCATTTTTTCATAGATCTTGTTTTCTATCACGCGATCCTCAAATGTTATGTTTTGATCGACTTGAAGATCGGAAGAGTTTCCCACCAGGACCTTGGGCAGATGCAAATGTATGTGAATTATTTCGATCGCGATGTTAAGCGTGACGATGATCATCCGACGGTCGGCCTTGTTCTGTGTGAAGATAAAAAAGAAGCCGTGGTGCGCTACACGCTGCCGAAAGATAATAAGCAGATATTCGCCTCTCGGTATAAACTGTATTTGCCGACGGAAGAAGAGTTAAAGCGCGAGTTGATGCGGGAGAGAAAGACGCTTGGCACGTGAACAGTGAAATGTTCGGTTACCCGAATAAAATTACTGGTAAAGACAGTTCAGGACAATTAGAATTCATTTAGATATGGCCATCATTTCTGAATCCAAACTCTGGAAGAAAAAGCTCGGGGATTGGGTGTTAATTCTTTTTTCGAATACGTGCACTGTCGCAAGCTAGGGGAAATCAAGTGCCTTCCAAGAATTCCAAGAAAAAAGTCACTGTCATCAAGAATCCCATTTCACTGAAAACCTACCATAAACTTCTTTCCGTCCTCCGCCGGGAAATTGCCCGCGGTCAGGAGCGCATTGACCAATATGTCACCCTTGAGAAAATCCGTACCAACTGGACCGTGGGCAGGCTCATCTCTGAACAGTTTCTCAATGGCGAAGACCGCGCTCCGCAGGGACATTTTTTGTACGCGCGCTTGGGAAAAGACCTTAACGTCAGCGTCCGTCATCTGCAGGACATCGTGCGCTTTTACCGCGTGTACCCCAAAATTCCCGACGGTAACAAGCTTACATGGACGCATTACCATCTTCTGATACACATCGCCGATCCGGCGCGCCGCAAGAAAATGCAGGAAGACATCATCCGCAAAGGCACCAGCGTTCGCCAGTTGAGGCTTATGGTGCGCAATCCCGCCCAGGATCCGGCTCAGGTCAGCGTTGTCGATAATATTTTGAAATTCGACCGCGGCACACTGTATGCCTATCGCATCATGAAGGTCAACCCATTGCACGGAAAGAATTTTCTAACCCTCGACTGCGGTTTTAATATCAGCCTTTATAAAGTCCTGGATGCCGATGCCGAGTATAAAAGCGGTTATGCCTGCCGTTCCGTGAAAAACGGGGAAAACTATTCTTTGGCGCTGGACAATGATCTTCGCACTAAAGATATGTATGCCTACGCCGCGTTGATCGAACGGTTTATCGATGGCGATACGCTTCTGGTGAATGTGGACGTGGGCTTTGGCATTTGGACGCGCCAGAAACTGCGCTTTCGCGGGATCGATTGCCCGGAATTAGGAACGACCGCAGGTGAGCGCGCTAAAAAGTTTGTTCAAAGCCAACTGCACGCCTGCCAGTTTGTCGTCATCAAAACCCACAAGTCTGATAAATACGACTGGTATCTGGTGGATGTCTTCTATCTGCCGGGGGAGAAGGATGCCCTTAAAGTTGCGAAAGAAGGGAAGTATTTGAATCAGGAATTGATTGATAGGGGATTGGCTAAAGTTTGGAGTAGCTAATATATGTGTATTAAATAATGTGTCATTGCGAGCCCGAAAGGGCGAAGCAATCGCGTACGCGTATTAGATTGCTTCGCTTCGCTCGCAATGACGCATAAAAGTACTTAAACAGCGGGGCGTGGTAAAGCCTTGTGGATTAAAGTGGCAGGCGTCCTCGACATACGCGTCAATGTAATCACTCCCGTGCTGAATTGACAAAGATAATCAACTATGGTAAAGTTAGCCCATTATTTGTAATCCAGCTATTCAATACTACTAATTAAAAAATGCGTTTTATTCCATCAAAAATTTTCCCACTTGTGTTGCTTGGATTCTTGTTCGTTTTTCCTTCCAATGTTCATGCTTTCTGGATTTGGACGCCGGAAACCAACAAATGGATCAATCCTAAATATTCAGTTAAAGACACGCCTTTAGAACAGCTGGAAGTATCCAAACAGCTTTTTGATCAGAAAAATTATCCCCTTGCCATTAAAGAGTTCAATAAACTTGTTAAGAATTATCCCCGTTCCCGCGAGGCTGCTGAGGCGCAGTATTATATTGGGCGTTCTCAAGGGGAGTTAGGCAATTATTATGAAGGGTTTAAGGCTTTCCAGGTTGTCATCGACAAATATCCGTTTTCCGAACGCGCCGCCGAAATTGTTGATAATCAATTTAACATTGCCGTCAGTCTGATGGAAGGAAAGTACGTCCACAACAAATGGACGCAGGTGGTGACCGGAGGCGATTATGAGGTCATTGAGATTTTCCGTCAGGTCATTAAGAACGCGCCTTACGGTAAACATGCCGGTGAAGCACAACTTAAGATTGGCCTTTATTTGAAGGAAAAAAAGCTTTATCAGGAAGCCCGTGATGAGTTTGAGAAAACTATCAATGACTATCCCAACACCGACTGGGCCAAGGCGGCTAAATTTCAAATCGCGTTGACGGATTCGATTCGCGGGACGGATATTCAGCGCGACCAGCAGACGACCACGACCGCGGTCAATGAATTCAAGGAATTTATTGCCGACCATCCCGACACTGAGCTTTCCAAAAAAGCCAAAGAGCATGTGGCGGATCTGCGCGATAAAGAGGCAGAGAACAATTTCTTGATCGCACAGTTTTATGCTAAACAGAAAAACTACAAAGCCGCCAAAGTTTATTTTAATGAAATCGTCAATGATTATGACGACACCGTTTGGGCAAAAAAATCGTTGGAGCGAATCCAAGAATTGGGGAAGCTAAAATGATAAAACTCAATTCAATTAAATGGTTGGCACCGTTAATCATTCTGTTGGCCGGTTGCGGATACTCGACGGGTTCGTTATTGCCCAGTAAGTATAGAACCATCAATATTGAACCTTTTAAGAACAAGGTTTCTTTTGCCCAGGGCCACAGCAATACGTATATTCCTTTGCTCGAAGTGAAGGCCAGGGACGCGATTGCCAATCGTTTTCTATTCGACGGACATTTACGTATTGGTGACGCGCAAACAGCGGATCTTGTTCTTAAGGGTGAACTCACCGGATTAGAACGCCAGGAGTTACGCGTTACCGAAAACCAAGATGTTCAGGAATTTCGCGTTAACATTATTATGGATTTGACGCTTTGGGATCCCGTCGACCAAAAAGAAGTTTGGCATGAACCGAGTTTCGCGGGTGAGGCGACGTATTTTGTCAGCGGCCCGTTAGCAAAATCGGAAAGCGCTGCCGTCGTTGAAGCCCTTGATGATCTTGCCCGCCGGGCGGTTGAACGAACCTTAGAGGATTGGTAATTGATAAGGTGCCCCAGTCTCCGGGTTCCTAGAGACCCAGTCAAGTTCTGGGACGCTGGGGAACTGGGACGCTGGAGACCTGCGACAAAGACTCCATGACCTACCTGTTCATCGGCCGTGACCTCCCCAAAAAAGACGCGAAATTAGCCGAGCTTAAAACTAAGTTCTTCAAGGATCTTTCCGCGCTTCCGTTTGATTACGAATTTCTTTCCGCCCACAAACTTGATTCCGACGATCTTAAGAAATCACTGTTGGCTTTGCCGCATTTGGCTGCCCAACGTATGGTGGTTATTCGTCAATGTGAGCGTTTAAACGAACATAACCGTGATATTGTTTTGGAGGTTATCGCCCGAGACGTCAAGACTTTGGTTATTGTGCTGGATTATGATGAGCTTGACACAAAATCAGCGTTCTTTTTGAAGTTAAAACCTCTG
>CXWL01127856.1_pt1 | contig 25971 bp, 23 predicted proteins | sample 590931 | NCBI WGS metagenome assembly CXWL01 (sample SAMEA3498368, study PRJEB10139) | groundwater metagenome | biome: water well; material: biofilm material | place: Germany | collected 2015-04-27
GGCTTGAACAATGAATAAGGAACCGAATCCGTAAACCCGGCCGTGAACAATACGGCCGCCGCGTCGCTCATCCCGCGGCCAAAGGCCATCAGGATCGCCGTCAAAATTCCCGGGAACGCCTGGCGGAAGATCACTTTACCCGCCGTTTGAAGACGCGTCGCGCCCAGCGATAAAGATGCTTCCTGCAACTCAAAGGGAATCATCTTGAGAACTTCATCCATCCCGCGGGCCATGATCGGCAATATCAAAAACGCGACCGTGATCATCCCGGCCAATAGTGAGGCCTGCAGCCCGAAAAAGATCATCAGCGTAAACCCGAAAGCGCCGTAGACAACCGAGGGGATACCCCAGAGCACGTCGAGAAAAAACCTGACCGCCAGGGCGAAGCGGGATCTGCGCCGTAAATAAAGGTTCAGATAAAACACAACAGGCAAAGCGATCGCCGCTGCCAGGATCGTCGCGCCGATCCCCAAAAGCAATGACCCAAGAATCGCGTTGAGGATCCCGCCGCCTTTGCCCATGTAATAGCCGCCCTGCGGAGTTTTCGTAACCATCTCCCAGCTCAACGCGGGAAGCCCTTTGACCAGGATCGTCGCTAAAATAAAGACCAGGCTGCCCAGAACGATCAATACCGCCCCGAGCATAAGGACCTTGAATATATATTCTTCGATCTTGCGTTTGTCCACTATGCTTCTCTCCGTTCCAAATGGAGCAGGATCCCCCACGCCGCCATATTGAACACAACGGTAATGATCAACAAGATGAGCGCCGCCAAAAGAATCGCCGCGTCGTATAAGGGCACCGACATCATTTCTCCATAAGTGTTGGCGATGAGCGCGGGTAACGGATAAGCGGTATCAAAGACCGATCTTGGGAACCCTTGAAGCGCGCAGCCGGCCACCATCAAGACCGCCATCGTTTCGCCGATGGCGCGCGAAAGACCGAGGATTACCGCCGCAACAATCCCCGGCGCGGATTTTTTAAGAATGACCTTTTTCGTCGTCTGCCACGATGTCGCCCCCAGCGCGAGAGAAGATTCCCGCACGCCAAAGGGGATGCCGCGCATCACTTCTTCCATCAAAGAGATCATGAACGGCGTGACCATGACCGCCAATACCAGCCCGCCGGCCAACACGCTAAAACCGGTGTAATTATCCGAAACAAACGGGAAAAATGAAAATCGTCCGCTGAAAAACGGCATCAAATGGTCCCTGACCAGAGGCACGATGACGAGCGTGCCCCAGACCCCGTAAACGACCGGCGATATCCCGGCGAGCAGATCCATCACCGGCTTGATGACATCGCGAACCCGCGCCGGGCAATATTCCGCCAGAAAGATCGCCGTCAAAAGACTTAAAGGCACAGCCACCACAACGGCGAGGCCCGTGACCCACAACGTCCCGGCGATAAAACCGGCCATGCCGAAACGGCCTTGCGTCGGATGCCAGTCTGATGAAAACAAGATCGCCCCCCAGGAACTGACCGCCAGGACCGGACTGGCCTTATGATACAATCCCCAAATGATGCAAAAAAGAAGGCTCAGGACAAAAACGCACAACAGGAACATGAACCGCCGCGCCAACAAATCTTTCCAGTGCCGGATGTCCATCTAGGGCAGCTCCTCCAAGATCTTGTCACGTTCCGCCGGAAGAAGCGGCAGGCCGGCCCCCACTTCGTCAACGATCCCGGCTCCTTCGTCCGATAAAGCAAAACGGATGAATTCACCGACGAGTGGGGCGGCGTTCTTTCTGATAAAGAAATAATTCTTGCGCGCGGCCGGGTAACGTCCCGCGGTAATGGCCGCGACGGCCTGGCCGCGTGTTTCACAGATCTCATCCGCATCAGCCTTGCCGTTCTCGTTCACATCGATGGCAATGACTTTTAGCCCCGGCAACAATTGACCTTCCCGGGTAAAAATAAATCCAAAATTGCTGTAACCGATCCCGACGGGATCCCTTTTGACGGCATCCAGCAATCCGGGGTCGCCGTAAACACCGACACCGCGCAGGTCCTCCTGCTTCTTTCCGAAATAAGCCGCCCAGCTGGCCGCCGCGCCGGAGGAATCCGCGCGCGTATAAACATGGATCGGCCTATCGGCCTTTGTCCCGGTAATTTGGCTCCACCGCGTCGCTGTTCCGGCAATATATATATCCGCCAACGCCTGGCGCCTGATGCCTTTCTCCAAAAATTCCTGAAGATAGAAATTTTTTTCGCTGATAACGGGAAAAACGGCATCCTTGAGGATGTACACGGCCCGGATGTCTTTTCGCAGTTCCGCCGGATCGGGATCGCGTGAGACCATCCCGATATCCGCCAGCCCCACGATGGCGTCCGCCGCGCCTTTACCCGCGCCACCGGCGGAGACGTCGATCCNNCGCGACCACCGTTGGATAGATCGCCCACGCGCCGGAGATCGTGATCGATCCTGATGATCCGTCAGCGGCCAAAACCTCGGCCTGATGGATCATAACAGATCCAATAAGTAATAAAATCAACAATGACCTTTTCACGCTTCCCTCTCTAGATAATAAAATTCATGGCTTTATTTTTTACAATTTCATCGCCTGATCGCAATGAGTCCGCCAGGCTTGTCTTGTCCAGAATATTCGAAATCGCATCACGGACGTCCTTCATCACCATCCGGATGCCGCAACAGGTGTCGTCCCGGCATTCCTCACATTTCATGTAAGCGGTCTGGCTGACGCAGGAAACCGGGGCCAGCGGCCCGTCAAAAATGCGGACCACTTTCCCCAGCATAATTTCTTGTGCCGGCCGGCCGAGAAAATAACCACCGCCTTTTCCTTTTTTACTTTGCAGGATCCCGTTGTTTTTAAGATCCAAGAGGATCTGCTCCAAAAACTTCTGCGGGATCCGTTCGCTTTGCGCGATCGCGGAGATCCGGACAGGCCCCTCCTGATGATGCCGTGCCAGGTATGTCAACGCGTTTAGAGCGTATTTGGTCTTTTTGGATATCATTGTATTATTAGTCTATAGAACAAGTAGAGTATATAGGACGTTAAAAATCTGTCAAGTGTTTTTTTGGAAGGTTCCAGAGTTTGTAGCAAAATTCTATTGTAACCCATTGCCAACAAATAATTAAACCGCGCATATAAAGACTTACAAAGAAGATCCTGAAAAAGAAATACCCCCGCACCTTATTGTTACAAGATACGGGGGAAGATTTTCCCTAGCTCAATCTTTTGTGGAACCGGCGGATGCTCATCCCCAAGATCAATATGGACAAAAGCGCCAGGGGGATCACTTGGTCCCACAGATCAAACAACCCCAAGCCTTTTAAGATGATCCCGCGGACAATAATGACAAAATATGTCAGTGGTATAAAATAACCGAGCAGATAAACAAAATGGGGCATAGTTTCCCGCGGAAAAATAAATCCGGACAACAGGATCGAAGGGGCGATAAAGAACATGATCATCTGAGTGGCCTGCTGTTGGTTATCCGCGACCGTCGAGGCCAAAAGGCCGATCCCCAAACAAACCGTTAAGAAAAGAAAGGTCAGGCCAAGAAGGGTCAGCGGATTGCCCCGGATAGGGATATGGAACATAAACCGCGCCGCCAGGATAATGGTTACCGCGATCATGAGCCCTATGCCGATATAAGGGATCAGCTTGCCGAACATCAATTCATAAGATTTGATCGGCGTAACCAAAAGTTGTTCAATATTGCCGCGCTCCTTTTCACGGACAATGGCCGTCGCGGTGATCATCGGAATGATCATCTGCAAAAGAAATCCGATCAGTCCCGGCACCATAAAAAAAGAACTTTTTAGATCCGGATTGTACCATAGGCGCGGCCGGAAATCGATCGGCAATACCCTGATCGGGATCAGGTCTTCCTTTTGCATAAAATTGCCGACAATGGCCTGGCTGGAATTCATCGCCACGTTCGCCGGCGTGGAATCGGTCCCGTCAATTAATAACTGCAGTTTGGCACCCCTGCCGGAAAGCACATCCCTGGTGAAATCCGGCGGGATCAAAAGTCCCGCCTTGGCTTTGCCGCGGTCAAGGGAGCGATAGAGTTCCCGATGGGAATCAACTATTTTAACGACATCAAAGTATCCCGATGATTGAAATGCGTCAATAAGCCGCCGGCTCAAATAGGTGCGGTCTTCATCATGGACAACCGTCGCCAGGTGCTTGACGTCCATGTTAATGGCGTAACCGTAGATCATAAGCTGAATGAACGGCATCATGACGATCAACATGATCGTCCGGCGGTCACGCACGATATGGAGGAATTCCTTATAAGCGATGGCCTTAATGTTTTTCATCATCAGCTCCCTCCAGGGAAGCGAAAACATCTTCCAGCGAGGCGGTAATGGGACGCATCAGGGTAATCGCGATGCCGTTACGAGCCGCGACGTCCGGCAACCGCGATTGAACCGCTCGCGGGTCCAAAGCGTTCAGATGAAGGGTTGTCCCGTACGTCGTTACGCCCACAACCCCGGGCATGCCCTGAAAAACTTTAGAGGCTTTCATCAGCGGCTGACATTCTACTTCCAGAAGTTGACCACTGACTTCCTTTTTTAGCATCACCGGGCTTCCGATCTTCAACAGTTTACCTTGGCTGATGAACGCGATCTGGTTACACCGTTCCGCCTCTTCCATGTAATGAGTGGTGATAAAAAGCGCCACTCCCTCATCGGCCAATTGATAAAGCAATTCCCAGAACGCCCGGCGGAACAAAGGATCGATCCCCGCGGTCGGTTCATCCAGAAAAAGAATGCGCGGCTTATGCAGTATCGCATTGGCCAAAGCCAGTTTCTGCCGCCATCCGCCGGAAAGCTCGGCTGCCAGACGATCTTTGTAGGTTGTCAGGCCGGTTGCCGTCATGACTTCACTCAACCGCCTGGAAAACGAATCCCCCGAAACACCGTAAATCTCGCCGTAAAACCTTAAATTCTCTTCCACTGTCAGATCGGTGTATAAACTGAACCTCTGAGAAACATACCCGATCGACTGCTTGATCTGTTCAGGCTGGGTGCTCACATCATAACCACCGACGATCGCTGTCCCTTCCGACGGCGTGAGAATTCCACAAAGCATGCGCACCGTGGTACTTTTTCCCGCGCCGTTAGCTCCCAGGAAACCGAAAATTTCACCGTACGAAATAGTAAAATTGACCTTCTCAACGGCAACGAATTTACCAAAACGGCGGGTCAGATCTTTCGCTTCGATCGCAATACCGTTCATGGCTCTTATCCTTTTGTATCAAAATACACGTCCGCGGCAACCCCTGGCCTTAAATAAACCGCCGGCGAATTCAAACGGACCTTTACGGCGAAAGTCTGGGTCACCCGTTCTTCCTGTGTCTGAACATTGCGGGGCGTAAATTCCGCCTGAGGGGTAATGAAGCTGACATGCCCGACAAATTTTTCGCTAATTCCATCAAATCGGATCTCGGCGGACTGTCCCATCTTGATCCTGTTGATCGTTCCTTCAGGGACGAAGATCCTTACCCACATGTCCTGCGGGTCACCGATGACAACAACCGGCGCGCCGGCCTGGACAACCTCGCCAAGCTCATTGACTTTCACCAGCACGATCCCGTCCAAAGGAGAAATAATCCTTTGGTCCTCTTCCGCTAACGCCGCGTGTTCCAGTTCCTGCTCAGTCGTGCCGCCCTGCTCATACAGTTGCTTGACGCGTTCCAGATCTCTCCGGGCCTGCTTGAAACGATCGAAGGTCGCGATCCGCTGGTCTTTCTTGACAGCCTGTCCTTCTTCAATGTCCAACTCAGCCAGGCGTCCGCTGACCCCGGCACCCAAAGCGTACTCCGTCCATTCCAGCGTACCGGAAAACTTCAATGGCGTTGCATTGTCCAACGCTTTACATCCGACCAAAAATAAGAAAGAAAAAATAAATACCGCCGACTTTTTCATAATAAGCTCCATTATGGGGAATGATGCGTATCGTTGACTAAAGCTTGAACATCTCCCATCGCGCGGGCCAGATTTATCCGCGCGATCACGTAGACAGCCTGGGCTGCCTGACGGTCATATAACGCCGATTCTCTTTGGGCGACAGCATCGGTCAGATCTAAAGCGCTTGCCGAACCATTTTGGGCGCGCTGACGTGTTTGCTCCAAATATTGCTCGGCCACCTCGACGACCGCCTCCTTCGCTTCGACCAGGGCCGAAGCTTCCTGTACCGCCTCAGCGGTACTTAAGATCATCGCTTCTGCCTGCAAACGCGCATCGACCGCCACCGCTTCACTTTCCTTTAAGCGGCTTTCCGCTTCTTGGATCTTAGCCCGGCGCGATCCCCCTTCAAAAATAGGGACGGAAGCTTGGACGCCTACCGCATACGTCCCATTGGCATCATTGGGCCCAACGCCACTGGGCCCATAATCAGCAAAGGCGGCGATCTTGGGCCAATATCCAGCTTTTTCCGTTTGATATTCAGCCTGCTTCTGCTCGACGGCTCTTTGCGCCGATTCTACATCCGGCTGATCTTTCATAATATCTTCAACGTGTTCCGAGGAAGGGAATAAAACCGAAGGTAAATTATCGCCTTCCAGGAAAGTCACTTGCCGCTTCGAGGAAAATCCCAAAGCCGCCAACAAATCCAGACGCCTTTCTTCGGCTTCTCCGGCCGCTGCCCGGTGCCGATAAACACTTTGCGCATAATCGGCCTTGGCCTGCTTCCAGGCAACTAACGAACCCGTCCCTGATCGATTCCTGGCCTTCGCGATTTCCATATGTTTACGATCCCGCTCCTCGAGCAATTGCCACAATTTTTCTTCCTGGCCGGCATTGCGCGCCTGGACAAATAATATGGCGACCAACGCGAAGACATCCTGCTGAATCTTGCGCGATTGCGTATCCGACCAATTTTTGTTGGACCGCGCCGCTTTTAGCCGTTCAATGGCGCCCGGATCGAAGATCGTCTGAGTGAGGGCCAGACGCGCGTCAAAAATATTCGAGGGGCCGACCACTTCTTCGCTGGTCGACAGGGAAAGACCGCTCGCGCGTATATCCCTTGTCTGGCGCTTCTGGGCAATTGTTCCGGTCAACTGAGGGATAAATGTGGAGCTCTGCTGTTCAATGCGCGCGATCGCCTGTCGAACACGCTCATTGGCAACGATCACCTGGATGTTACGTTCCGCGCTGACGCGCATAATCTCTTTGAGGATCAAGGTCAATGGAGCATCGTCGGATACAGCCCCGGAGCTTAAAGCAAAAACCGCGGCCATCGCGCCCCCCGCGATCTTAAGATTTTTGGGTAATCGCATCATCTTTTTTCCCATCCCGCATACCATCGTTCAGTTTTCGTATCAGATGATAAAAAGAATCCAATTCATCCGCCGAGAAAGCTTTCAAAATCTCTTCCCAGCGCGTGCTGGCCGCTTCCTGGAACTGTTTGATCAAAAGTTTTCCCTTGGCGGAAAGCTCCACCATAACCAGCCTCCTGTCCGAGGGGTCTTCTTCGCGGCGCACATATCCCGATTTGACCAAACGGTCAACAATACCAGAGATGGTAGGCATGCTGATCTGCATACTTTCAGCCAAAACCCGCATCGAACAACGGCGGTTGGCATGGATAGCGGTTACCACAAAGAATTGCGTCTGGGTCACACGGCGGTTGGATAAAAACCCCAAATGAATGCCACGGATGATCTTTGGCATAAATTCCACGATAATACGGCTCGCGTCATTGCGTGAAACAGCCATCCTTGTTTCTCCTTCTTTTATGTTATGCTGGCTAAAGTTTAGCATATGCTAACTAATTCCGCAAGCAAAAGCATGTCCCCGCGCCGGAAGGCGGATAAAAAAATCCCCGACGGGTATACTCCGTCGGGGATGATCCCTCAACATTAAATAAACTGCGAGAGAAATTGCTGGGGTCGGTGCGTGGACGACATGGGGACAGATACATCTATCCGTCCTCAATCAGCAGTCTGGCCCTCAGAATCCTTAACACCTAAATATTTCCTACTCGGATATTTAAAAATCCGTTTCATTTTTTTCAGGGCAATTGAATCGTTAAAAGTCGGATCGCCAGTAACAATAGAATTACCATCTGACATAAAAAGCCTTATGGTAGGGAAATAAAAAACTCCCCCAATAAAAATATTATTGCCATTCCTAATATCGACTTGCAAAAGAGGGATTTTATCCTTGTCGACCACCTCAAGCGTATTGATAGAAAAATTTCTGTCACAATAATTATCTCGGTTAATTTCCCATTGGTTATCAACTATATTAGCAATCATTTTCCCATTCTTGTCATTAAAACTGGCAGATATGAGGAGTTTCCCATCGCCAATTTTGATCTTAATGGGATAATCGTAACCTATATTCACCCACTTCCTCAAATTAATGCCGTTAGCTAAATCATTATAATCAGCAATAATTCGAAATTGACCCAACTGAACCGTAAACTTTTCTGTCGGATTAACAGGGTTCTTTTCCAGAGCACCCTTCAAAAGATAATTTCTTTGCTCATCGCGCTTTTGTAAGAAATAAAATGCATAAGCTATAATGACAGGGACAATGACGACAGTAACCAAAAAAGCTATCACCTTCTTCCTCCTTTTTAAGGAATCTTTATTTTGACTTTCTCTTTGTTTTTTAGTTTTCCTTCTTCGCATAATTTTCTTCCATGAGTAATTTCTTGTTCAACATCCATATTAAAGCCAAGTGTTTACATTTATACCATTAAACAGGCTAACAGACCACTGATAGGTTTTGGCTAATTCTTGCCATTATTCCATCGATTTGCTTCGAACCAACCCTATCACTTTTCTTCTCTATATTTTCTATTTATTTGCATAAATATTTTTGCCCTAACTCTTTAACCCCTTGAGCGATAAAAAAAATCCCCCGCCTCATAGAGACGGGGGATTTTTATCAACAAAAGAATTATTATTTAACGCTAGCCGCTTGCTCGGCGGCCGCTTCCTCCTCGGCGATTTTAGAGTATTTCTCCGGGTCCCCGGCAAAATCCTTCTTGCAGGCCGGACAACAAAGATTATAAATCTTGCCGTTATACTCATATTTAACGGCTTCCCCCATCTCACCGACTTTTTCTTTGCTGACCGGACAAAACTTGTTGCCCACTTCGACCGCCGCCGGTTGTGCCTGTCCGGCCGGCTCATTCTGCGCGCAGACCAAAGAGACTCCTGCTCCCAACAGGACAACGGTTAACATAACAACGATACTCTTGGTGTTCATACATCCTCCTTTATTGGTGAGTCGATTGTAACTGAAAAGCCCATCGCTTTCCACTGAAAATAAATGACCGGATAAACCAGCAGTTCCGGGATAAACGCGGTCACAAACCTCCCGAGATACCGTCAAGCGCGGCCCGCAGACGGCTCTCGGAATCAACCAGAAAATTGCCGCCGGTAACGATCAAATCACCTTCGGCGAGCCCTTCTTTGACCTCCACCATTCCGTCGGATTCCATCCCCGTCTTGACTTCCCGCGGCTCAAAATGCCCTTCACCGCGCTGAACAAAAACGACCTTGCGCGTACCCGTATCCATCAGCGCGTCGCGTGGGATCATCAGGACGTCGTTTAATTCCACCGGCATCAGGACATTGGCGTACATATTGATCTTCAAGTCCGCCCTGACGTTAAGAAGTTCGATGCGCACGATGATCGTACGGGTTTGCGGGTCCACCTCGCCGCCGACACTGCGCACGATACCTTCAAACGACTCACGGTATGCCGGAATATCCACAATGGCCTTCTGTCCGACATCAACGTATCCCAAATCTTCCTCAAAGATCCCGGCATGGATCAACAAAGGATGCCACTTCTGGCCAAACAGAGTCTCCGGCTGGATATCCGCCAACTCATATTTGATTAACCTCAATTGCTCAAACTGCGCATCCTGAAACCCCATGTGCCGCAATTCGTATTCAGCTTTAATGGCCCGGTCGCGGGCCTTGCGGAAGCCCTCGCTGGGCGCCCGGCCCGAGAACTCCCCCCGGTCATCGGGAAATTCATCCTTGACCGGTCGGGAACGGCGAAACGGGGCATACTCGCGCCAGGCCTCGATATATCTCAGTTCCGCCTTATAAAGGTCCATGTCGTTCACCACGTAACCGTAAACCCGGATCGTTTTGACAAACGGCTTTTTCACGACCGGCGTCAGTTTGACGCCCAACAATTGCTGCTGATAGCCGCTAAGCTGGACCGCCGCGTGATCGCCGGCAACACCCGCGGATCCTTGGGACGCTCGCGGTCCTTTTGGGACCAGGTCCATCCCGCAAACAGGACACTTGCCCGGACGGCCGCTGGTATAACGCGGATGCATGGGGCAATAATAAATTCGCGCGATTTGCGCGCCTTGCGTGGGGCTTTGCGCAACATTTTTGTCGCGCGACCATATACTGATCCCGCCGGCAACAGTCAAAATGCAGGCAACAACAATAACAGATCTCAATGTTTTGGTATTCATAATATTCAAACAAACCCCATCATCCGCCCGAGCTGGTAGACCGCGAGCGCGGCGAGATAGGCGAGGACGGCCATATACACGAACTGGAACAGCGGCCATTGCCAGGAATTGGTCTCGCGCCAGACAATGGCTATCGTACTGACGCACTGCATGGCAAAAACATAAAATACCATCAAACTCAAACACACCAGCGGCGTGAATAAAGGACGTCCGTCGGGCCAATGCGCGGCCTGGAATGCCTCGCGCAAGCCGCTCTCCCGGGCCTCATCTCCGAGGTTAAACACGATGCTCATCGTGGAGACAAACACTTCGCGGGCGGCAAAGGAACCGATCAGCCCGATGCCGATGCGCCAGTCATAGCCCAATGGCTCGATGACCGGTTCGATCGCCGTACCCATCCTCCCGGCAAAACTGGCCTTGAGCGCCTCGCTGCCCTGTAATCCCTCGTGACGAGGATAACTCATCAAGACCCATAAAATAACTGACAATGCCAGAATGATCGTCCCCGCGCGCTTTAAAAAAAGCCGGCTGCGCTCCCACATGTGGATCACCACCGCGTGCCACGACGGCCAACGGTACGGCGGAAGTTCCATAATAAATACCGGCTTTTGCGAACGGAGCAATGTTTTCTTGAACAACCAGGCCATCAGGCACGCGCCCACAATGCCAAGCATATACATCGTCAGCATGATGCCCGCTTTCTGCATCCCCGTCGCCGCCGGCATCAGAACCGCGATCAGGATGGTGTACACGGGCAAACGCGCCGAACAGCTCATCAAAGGCGCGACCAGGATCGTGACCAACCGGTCTTTCGGGCTTTCGATCGTCCGAGCCGACATGATCCCGGGAATAGCGCAGGCAAATGAACTCAACAGCGGGATAAAGGATTTTCCATGCAACCCGACCTTGCTCATCACCCGGTCCATGATAAACGCGGTGCGCGCCATGTAGCCGGTGTCCTGCAGCAAGCTGATAAAAAAGAAAAGGATCAGTATCTGCGGTAAAAAAATAACGACCCCGCCCACGCCGGCGATGACCCCGTTGACGATCAGATCGCGCAACTGGCCTTCGGGCAAAGTCCGCGTCACCCAACCGCCCAGTTGGGTAAAACCCGCGTCGATCCAGCTCATCGGATACGTGGCGATAGTAAAGATCATGTAAAACATCAACGCCATGATCCCTAAAAAGAAAACCCATCCCCACAGATTATGCGTCACGATCGCGTCGATGCGCTCAGTCAGATCCTCTCCCCGCTTGTTCTTGTCACGAACACATTGCTTGAGGATCGACTTGATCCAGTCATAGCGCGCTTCAATGGCCGCGGTGCGGGCGCGCAATCCCTTCAGGCGCAAGCGGTCCTGGATCATGTTGATCTGACGGATGAGCTCTTCCTTATAAAACCATTGGGTGGGACCGGTTTTCTTTTCCTCGTTCTTAAGTTTGGCGCCCAAAGACAGCAGGATGAGCGCCTCGGCGAACGCCTGATGGCGGTCCATCCCCTCGTGCTGGATCAAAAGGCGCACCAGGTGTCCGACTTCCTCTTCCAGATCCGGCGCCATGCGCCATCCACGCTGATAAGAAACCGTAACGCCTTCACAGATCAATTGCTTTAACTCTTCAATACCTTTGTTCCGGCTGGCCACCGTCGGGACAACCGGCATGCCTAAAAGCTGCGACAGCCGCGCGGCATCGATCTCTTCCCCCTGACGCTCAACCTCATCCATCATGTTAAGCGCGATGATCATCGGCAGGCCCAAGTCCTGCAGTTGGCTGACGAGATATAAATTTCGTTCGAGGTTCCCCGCGTCGACGACACAAATGACCAGGTCGGGCTTTGGCGTGTCGTGCGCGCGGCCCATCAGCACGTCGCGGGCCAGCTGTTCATCGGGCGAACGCACGGCTAGGCTATACATCCCGGGAAGATCGATGACATTGACCACCCGGTCCTTGGCCAGCATCAGTGTCCCGGTCTTACGCTCGACGGTGACCCCGGGATAATTGCCGACTTTCTGGCGTAATTTGGTAAAGGCGTTAAAAAGCGTCGTCTTGCCGGAATTGGGATTACCGGTCAACGCGACTGTTTTGACAAGAGATCGCTGGGTGGATTGAAAGGCTGGAGATGACATACGTTTTAGGAGAGGACCTCAACCTGGATCAGCGCGGCTTCTTCTTTGCGCAGAGACAAATGGTAGCCGCGGATCTTGATCTCGATAGGGTCGCCCAAGGGCGCGTAGCGGACCACTTCGACCTGTTCACCGGGGGTGACCCCCATTTCCTCAATGCGTTCACAGTCGTCGCTTTCAACGATAAATTCGCGGATACGCCCCTTCTGGCCGATCGACATTTTATTCAATGAAATCGTTTTACGGTTTTCCGGCATGCTCAACCTCCGGGCGGGAGCACAAGTCTTTGACAATGATATTTCCGGCCAGGCCTTTACTGATGGCGATCCTGGCATCGCAAACCCGGCAGATAAGCCCGCCGCTGTCGGCAACCTTCTCGATGACCGCGGATTCGCAAAATCCCAATTCGCGCAGGCGCCGGCAAACGCCTTCTTCCCCGCGCAGGCATTCAATGCGCACGCTCTGGCCGGTCCCGACGTCGTTAAGCGTCTTTTCCCCGGCCCGCCTGTCCGGCAGGCAGGCGCAACACCCGCCTGTTTTAGGAGCGAACAGCCGTTGCCACAATGTCTGGATCATAACTTATTCTTTCCCGCAGCCGGAACAATGTCCTTTACCCTTGCCGCGCAAAGACTTCCTCCCCCGCCAGACAAGGTAACCGACACTTGATCCCACAATAAGCCAAACAATCACGTTCTCAAGCATATCTTCCTTTTCTATTCATTAGAAATAAGTCTTCCAGTGACGTATTTAATAACTCTAAAATAACAAATGCCGCTTATTTGTCAATAATTATTATCCGCCTCGCAAAAACCGCAACCCAGGGGGGATTTAAGGACTTTCCTTCAACAGAATAAGCGGGTTCTGGCGCGCGTCCAGCCATTGCAGCAAACGCAAAAGGTCGATCTGCGCCATGGCCACGCATCCCGCGGTCGGCTTGTTCGCGGCGCGCCAGACGTGCATAAAGATCGCGCTGCCCATGCCGGGGATGACCGGGCCGGTATTGTATTCGATGACGATCGCGTATTTATACAAATCGTCCTGACGCCGCAACATTTCATGCGACACCTCAGGGATATCGTCGATGACCCATTGGTTATAAAACGGTGACGCGGGCGCGTCGATCCAAAAATCTTTTTCGGTAACACCGCGGTAATCCAACCCCGTCGGGACGCCCTGCTCGTATCCAAAGGCGCGGCGTAACGCGAATGTCCCCGAGGGCGTGCGTCCGTCGCCCTCGCGTTTTTCCCCCGCCGGCGCCAGGCCATTTCTGCCGATTACCGCTTCGACCGGACTTATGACCCGCGTCCAGCCTTTGCCTTGACGTTCCCACCCCGACACCCGCGCCGTCAGACTGTCACCGGCTTCAACCACAACAGCCTGTCCAACATCTTTGGCCAAAGCATCTAATTCGGCATGGATTCCGTCGGCATAAAGCGGCGCCGGGACAGCTGTCAATATCGCAAGAAGAAGGAAGCAAAAAGTGAGCAGATAAAACGTAAATAAATTTTTCCAAATTAAAAACATTTTAAGAGATTTTACTTTCATTTTTCTTCTTACTTCCATCTTCTTGCTTCTTACGACTGCTTCATCCAATTCTTTCCACCCAACACCCGCGCGACCATCATCCCGACCACATTGTCTCCCGTGGCATTGACCATCGTCGCCGGCGGATCAACAAGCGTGCCGATCATCGCCGCGACTGGCAGCGCTTCCGGCGGAAGGCCGTAAAGCGTGACGATCAGCATTTCTCCCAAAAATCCGCCGCCGGGGATCCCGCTCATCACCGTGCCGCTTAACAGCGCGATCCCGATCGCGATGGAGATAGTGGCGGCGCCCTCAAACGGCATCCCGAACACGCTAAATAAAACCGCGGTCTTCAAGATCGCCGACATGCACGAGCCGTCCATGTGGATGGTAGCACCAATGGGGATGACGACCTCGCGGATATCTTCCGGTGTTCCGATCCGTTTGGCCGCGTCGAGATTAACGGGAATCGTCGCGACACTGCTTCCGGTCCCCCACGCTGTCAATGATACCGGGATAATATTCTGCCAGAAAGCCCGCAACCCCGCTGAGCCCGCGGCCAGCCACGCGTAAACAGAGAACCCGGCAAAAAAATAAAACAACGCCAGCGGATAATACAAAAGTACCACCCGGCCGTATGTCCCCAGAAGATTCGACCCAAAGACTCCCGTCAGATAAGCAAAATACGCGCCGAGCCCAACCGGCGCGTACAACATAACATACCCGATGACCTTCATCATCACTTCGTTACCGGAGGCCAGCCAGTCGCGAAACGCTTGCCCTTTTTTTCCAACAGTTGAGGCAGCCAGTCCGACGAGCAGCGCGATGACGATCAACGCCAGCATATTTTTGCGCGAAAATAATTCCCCGAAATCACTGACCGTGAACGCCCGCACGATCCGATCCGCCACGCCAAGGCCATCACTATTAGTGTTCGCCGTCAGCTGGATCGTTAACCCTTGAGCGGGGTTGAACAATTTCACTCCGACAACCATCAATAAAGAAGAAACAATGCCAGTCGCGATAAACAGCATGATCATGATCCCCAGGATCTTGCCCAGGCGGCGGGTATCCGACATCCCGGCGACCGCGGAAGCGATCGAGAAAAAGACCATGGGCACCACGACGGTAAAAAGCAAATTAAGAAAAATATCGCCCAGGGGTTTGATGACCCGCACCCGCTCGCCGAAAGTCAAGCCCAGCACGGAACCGACAACCATCGCCGCGAGCAAAGACAACGAAAAACCGTAACTTTTAAGAAAAGAAGATTTCATGACCGGGGCCCTCCTTGCTGGTTAATGAATAAACCATATCAATGGCTAAACCTCCGTGATCGCGAACTAAATGTCACCGGTCAATGCCAATCCGAAGTGAGCGTGCCAGCGAACAAAGGGTCGGCATTGACAACGATGGCCCGCCAAAATTAGAAAATTTTGGCGAGGTCTCACCACGCTTGTTTTACAAAGTTGGCGGACGAATCTGGGCGCAAAGGTTTAACCATCGGGATGGTTTACCCGTTTCTTTATCACGTAAGCCACCGGCAAATTTGTCCGACAACAATGCCCAGATACGTCCCGATGATGTTGCCCAGGATCGCCATCAACAAACCGATCGATGCCAGCCCGGGCTGGTAAATTTCCGCCACGACCGGCGCGGAAGCGACCCCGCCGACGTTCGCCTGGCTCGCCGCAGCCACCAGCATGGCCGGCGCTTTCAGCAATCGCGCCGCGATCAAAAGAACCGCCGCGTGCACGAGGATGATCACAACCCCCGCGGCGATCAAAATGGCCGACGCCCCCAAATGCGACAGGCTCGCCTTGGCGCCAATCGTTGTCAAAACGAAATACAACAGATAATAACCGATCTTCGTCGAGCCAAGGGCTTCGCAACGGCGCAGCGGCGTCAGCGACCCCGCCAGCCCCAGTGGCGAAACCAGAATGATCGTCCAGGCAAAAGAAGAAATGATCCCTTCGACGGCCGGCAAAACTTGCGCCACCCGCTGCGCCCCGGCGCTCACGGCAAAGGCGAATCCGGCGAGCAGGACAATATTTTTCAGATTGAACGTCGCTGCCTGCGCCTTGCCGATGCCGATCATCCGCTTGCGGATATCATCGATGACGCCGCGGTCGGCGCGCAGCCACCGGTCAAACGTTGCTTGCCCCGAGGAAGCGCTGACCAATAACCCCATCCAAACGTAAGGCACGATCGTATCAACGACCACCATCGGCAGGAAAACATCATCCGGCGTCCCCAGGGCTTCCTTAACGGCGACCATATTGGCACTGCCGCCCGTCCAGNNTTCCAAAACTTCCGGCCAAAAACAGCAACACGGCCGTACGGCCAAGCCGCGCGATGCTTTTAAGATCGACGCCTAAAAGGAGCAAAAACAAACTCGCCGGCAAACCATACGTCGTGACCAAACCGTACAACGGACTTTTGGCATCAATGAGCCCGATGGAAGAAACGCACATCGGCAGGAAGTAGATCCAGAAAACAGCGGGAAGAAATCCAAAATATTTCTTTGTGCGAGGATGCGCGGCGGCGGACAAGACCGCGATTTCGATGGATAGCAAGATCAAAAAAATGAAAAAAGGATGACGAATCATAAGTGAAGTTAAAAAACGTTTTGCAACCTTATTGGGGAATAACTCCTATCCCTTTTCGGATGTTGCTCAAGTCGTACACTCCCCGCGCCGACAAATACCGGTGCCCCGCTGCGTTGCCGCGGATGAAAAACGGCGTGTCGAGATCGACGTAGGAAAAACATCCCAGTCCGGCGGCCAAGTGCGCCGAGGCCGTCATCGCGAGCGGACTTTCCATCATGCCGCTGAGCATCAGCTTTAGCCCGGCGGCGCGGGCAACGCGGGCGATTGCGGCTGATTCCACCAAACCGGTCTTCATCAGCTTCACGCTGATGACGGACGCGGCTTTGCTCCGGATAATGGATGTGACATCAGATAAACCGCGCGCGCTTTCATCAGCGCACACCGGAATGTCCGTCGAACGGGAAATTTTTTTCAACCCCTCAAGGTCGGCGCGCGGGACAGGCTGCTCGAGAAGCACCGGGTGGATCTTCAAACGCTTGAGCGCCTTCAAGAATTTCAACGTAGTAGCAACCGAAAATCCTTGATTGGCGTCGAGATAAATAGCGGCTTTGGGCGCCAGCCTGCGCACCGACGCCACGCGCGCCACGTCCAGATCAAAGTCGCGGCCGATCTTGACCTTAAACTGCCGGAATCCTTTTCGATAAAACTGCCGCACCGCGTTTTCCGTTTCCGTCAGGTCCGCGATGACGATCGTGATGTCCGTTTGCAACGTTCGGCAGCGCGGGCCAAATAATTTCCACAAAGGACAACCGAATTGGCGCGTCAGCGCGTCGAAAATCGCCATCTCCACCGCCGCGATCGTGGCCGGATTATTGCCCCAGCGTTCATGCAGCGTTCCCGAAATATGCCAAGCATCACGGACGTCTTTGCCGACCAGCCAGCGGCCCGCGGCCTGAAGGTTACGCCGCGTTACGGGAATCGTTTCGCCGGTAATGTGCGTGGCCACCGCCGCCTCGCCGTAACCTTTGGTCCCGTCGGCGAGAGTCAAAACGAGCAACAAATTATCCAGCGTATCGTGACTGCCCAGCGCCGTGCGAAAAGGTTGAATGAGCGGCGCTTGCAGTGGCAGGACTTGGATTTTATGAATAAGCCATGGGCTAACAGTCATCAGTGGCCAGTGATCAGTATCCAGTTTTTAAAAGCCGCGCGGCATTAAGGCGGTCAAGGAGCGAACCTCGTTTTGAGCCCTCGCCGAGGCTTAAATCAGAAACGACCACGCGGTTTAACACGAACGTCTTATCTCCCCCAGGCCCGGGCTCCCGATACGCCCACACGCTGTGGATCGCGTACACCCGGCCGTCGATGGTCCCCAGATACAACAAGATGTGCCCTTTCATCCCTAAAATGGTGATCCCGCCGACGGCAAAATCCGTCAGGACGAGCGTCTTATCCNNGAGCGTCTTATCCGCCCCGGGCGCGCCGGCTTCCCATTCGATCAGTCTCGTGCCGACCTGGATCTGATTCCTGGAATCCCGCGGCAATTCGATGCCGACGGTCGCGAAAACTTCCTGCAAAAATCTGGAACAATCCTGGCCGCCGTACATCCCTCCCCAGCCGTAAGGCTGATGAAACATCTTAAAAGATTGTAATAAAATCTGGCGCGGCGTGTACGGCAAATATCCCTCATGAATTTGCCCGGCGGCAATAAAGCCCGGCACCGGCTCGACACTTCCATCGGACCGGCGCTGCGGCACCGTGACCTGAGCGTAATCGTCGTCAAAACGCGTCAACGGTAACCGCGCGCCCATCTGGAGCGAACCGACAAATTCGGTCATCGCGCGATCGAGATAAATATCCCCCTTTGAGGCGGTCACAACAGCAAATGGCGTCGACCAGAAAAACCTGACCTGCTCATCGGCCGCGGCCGCGACATGTCCAGCCTTCACCCAGCCGGAACTGGACGACGATTCAACGAACAGCCATTTCCCGTCAAAACTGCGATGCAGGACCACAACGGGCGTGCCGATATCCAGCGCGCTATTTTGCAATTCATCGAAATCAACGTCGTAGGCCTGCGCGTACAATCCTTCTTCCATCGGCAGGAACCGCTGGTCGGCGTAGCGGACGATCAAACCGTATTGACGGGAAATTTCGGAAGGGATCGCGTCGATGTTTATCGCCTGCCGCTCGCCGGACCAATACGCGGACGAAGGCTTTTTGCCGTCAAGCGATTTCAGGCCGCGGGCCCGCAGATCGTCCAGCGTTTTCCGCAGCGTCGCGCGCAGTTCCGCGCCAGCCGACACGGAAGGCCACGCGGAGAGATCTCTAGTGAGCTTCAGTTCCTCACGGATCTTCTGATTAAAACGAGTGATCTCTTCAGGGGATAAAATGACCATCGCGGGGTCGGGATGCCGGCTGATCCAGAACCCGGCGGTGCGCATTTCAGAAGTCGTGTGAGGAAGCAAACTGGGAGGAGAATACAAAACAGCGCCGCGCTGTTGCGCGGCGCAGCCGTTGCACAGACAAACCAGGGCCACCCACAGGATCCCGGTCCCTCGGGAAGAGAATCGCGGCATAAACATGGATTCACTATAGCAAAATTGAAAATGAGAAGACAATACATTTTCAAACAAAAACCTCCCCGCGCCGAATCGCGCTCCCGTCAAACTTGTCAAACTTGTTTCCTTCCCGGCGGTTATCATATATACTTATTTCATGGGAAAGAACCGGTTTTTCAGCAAAGAGGCCTTCCTTTTCCTTATTCTGACCGTCGCGCAGGTGTTGTTCTTGCTGGCGTTTGTCGACCTTAAACCGCATGTGGGCTATGACTTCTTTTTTGCCAGTAATGACCCCGGCTATAAAGACGATATCCAGATCTCCCGGCTCTTTCCGCGCAACGACAACCAGATCCTGATCAATCTTTCCGGGGATGTTCTCGACCCTCAATACCAGGGCAGGGTCAAAGAATTCGGCGGCCTTTTATTGAATTTCAAGGAGGTCAAGGACGTCAAAAGCATCATGCACGGGCCGCGCAGCGTCCCGGACGCCGCAGAATCCTCATTATGGCGAAGGCTCCTCATCCCCGGCAAAGACGCGTCGTCGAACATGCTCGTTATCTTGAAACCTTCCGTCCCCGCGGAGGACCTTTCCGCGCTCATCCCAAGAATCGAAAACCTCAAAGCGGTATTTGAGTCGGAGGATTTCACCATCAAGATCTCCGGCTTGCCCTACATCACGGAACTGATCCGCCGCCACCTCACCGAGGACCTGCGTACCTTCACGCTCCTGGCTTTCCTGATCTTCGGCCTGGTCGTGATCTTTGTCTTTCATTCCTGGCAGATATTTCTGGGGATGGTCGTCGCCTGTTTTAACGCCGCCGCGCTGACCCTGATGGGCATGAACCTGCTCAACATCAAGATCGGGATATTAACGGCGAACTTGACCACCATCATTTTCGTCATGACGCTTTCGCACATGGTCTTTCTGACCTTCAACTGGAAACATATCCTCGGCATCGAAGACAACCGCGCCGCCGCGCGCGAAGCGATGAAGATCACCTTCCCCGCCTCGTTCTGGTCGATGGCAACGACCCTTCTGGGGTTTTTGTCCTTACTGCACGTGCAGGCCAAACCGATCCGCGAGCTCGGCGCCGCCGGCGCCATCGGGACGCTCATCGCCTTTGCCGTGGCCTATGGCGTCTATCCCGCTTTTTTAAGCCTCAAAAAACCTTCCCACGAAAAGACGGACCTTTTCGTCCGGGATTTCTACAAACGCCTTTTTAATTTATTCGAACCCCGCAAATGGATCGTCTTCGGCGCCATCATCGGCCTGGCCGTTTTTACGCTCCCCTTTTTAAAGACGCTTAACCTCGACCCCAGCCTGCTCTCGTTCTTTTCCCCTAAAAGCGAGATCACCAAAGGCCTGAAACACATCGACGCGCGCGGCGGCAGTAATCCGCTGGTAATCGTGATCAAATCCAGGACCAGCGAACCGTTGAGCTCCAAAACCAATATCCAACGGCTTTTAGGCCTGCAGAACCAGTTGGAAACGCAACCGGACGTGGGGACGCTTTTGTCCATGCCTTTATTGGTGGAGGAAGCACGACGCAGTTCGTTCTGGAGTTTTCTTTTCTCCAACCAGACGCTTCTGCAGTGGATGGCCTCGGCGAAATATGACTCGATCGCCAAAGGATTCATCACGGACGATCAAAAATCGACGCTTTTATTCTTTCGCATGAATGAGGAAGGCCGCGTGAAACATCGTCTTGAGGTCGTTGCCGAGATCAAAGGCCTCATTGAGAAAAAAGGGTTCGACCCTTATTTGACCGGCGGGATCTATGCCCTGCAGGGAAACCTCTCCCGCCATGTGACGGTAAGCCTTATCTATGGCCTGGGGCAGCTGTTGTTTGTTTTCCTGATCATCGCCTTCATCGCTTCGCTCAAAATAAGGACGGCCCTGGCGATGAGCTTTGCGATCGGCGTGATCCCGTTATGTATCCTGGGAGTTGTCGGCGCGCTGGGCTTGCCGATGGACACGATCGCGGCGCCGGCGGCCAATATCGCGATCTCGATGGGGATCGACGCCATGCTGCACATGGTCAACGCCTCCCGCCGCTTCTGGAAACACGAGACCGACGGCGCCGTGCTGTGGCACAAAGTACGCGAACGCATGTGGGAGCCGGTCATGACCTCGATGTTCATCGTTTCCAGCGGCTTCGCGATATTTTTCTTCTCGTCGTTCCCGCCCACCCAGCGTTTCGGCGGGTCCATCGTGCTGGGCACGGTCATTTCCGCGTTCTCGGCGATATTCATCTTTTCCCTGCTGGCCCAACCGCGGGGGAAATCCAGGAAAGACCCGGACCACGCCCCGGGCACTACCCCTTTCTCGCGCCTCGCGAAATTCAGGGACAGCTGATCCCCAAAAAGGGGACAGGTCCCAGGACCTGTCCCCTTTAAATCTTTAAATCTTTAAATCTTACCGGATGATCATCCCCATTTCGCGTCAGGTCTCGGCGAGACAAGAATACGAAAATAAAAAAACAGGTATAGCCCGAAGGCGATCATCCAGAGAACCTGGCTCACCCCGATCCATAAAACATATTTTGATTCATCAAGGATCGGAGAAAAAACGCGTATCACCGCGCCGGCAGTAAGCGGAACGAAAATGAGCTGCAACTGCCGCGGCGCTTCGGCGATATTGCGGCCGGTGTGCCCCCAGGATACGCGGGCCATCATGCCCAGCGCGAAAATACCGATGCCTCCGGCGGTAAATGCGTGCAAAGCGGAATCATCGGGGCGATGGTAAATAGCCGCGGGTATTTTAAGAAGAAAGCCGGTAATCAAAAATGCATACCCCACGAACAAAATCCACAATAAAGGTTTTCTCCATATCCCGGGAGTATACCACCCTGCCAACCGCAGCATATGCACCACAACCAGCAAGGCACATAAAATGGCCACTATGGCCGGGAAATTCCAAAACACATCGATAATAGCGAGCGCGGTCAAAAAGACCACACTCGCCAGATCAAGAATCCGGCTGTTTCGCAAGGTCACCGGATACCCGACGCCGCGTTCAATAAAAAACGGGAGAATTCTCCGGCTGATTGTAAAGAGCAGACTAACGATCATATAAACGGCAAACCGCAAGGCCTTCCGTTCGATCCCAAGATCGGCATAAAACAGCGCCCCGTAAAAGACAATACCGCTGAACAAAATCAGTATCAATTTTGAAAATACGGCTGATTGCCTCCACTGCCTAACGGCAATAATCGGCCGCATGACGGCAACCGAGAGAAAAACAAGGAACGCGGAATCGCACAACGCCATAGGCCACGTCGGGACAAAAGCGGGCATGAAAGCCAGAACGCGCGCGGCGGCCCAAAACAGGAACAAAACCAGAAGAGGCGTCCCGCTTAATGTCGGTAATCCCGTCCAATTCATCACGGCCGTTAGAAGAAATCCGGCCACAACGGCCATGGTGAATCCAAAGATCATTTCGTGGCCATGCCAGACCGTGAGCGGCATGGCTACAAGAATATTCCCTCCAGCGACGTAAAATACAAGCCAAAAAGCCATCGATAATACCGCATACGCCGCGGCGCCGAGAAAGAAGATGCGGAACCCGGCCCGCAAAACAACCGGACAATTTAATGGCGGATTATTCATACTTTTTTTCCCGCGAAACATCAAAGGAAGGGGACAGGTTCTGGAACCTGTCCCCTTCCTTTCGATACTTTATTCTCCAGCGCCCTATTTCGTCGCTGCCATCATGCGATTGATCACTTTATCAGAAATCTTATTGTCTTTTAAATAAGCAATTGTCTCAGAGGTGAGCGCATATTCTGAATGTGTCCGGTCAATTTCACTGATAATAACATCCTCCGGTATGCCCTTTTGCCCCATCTCGGCAATTTGAATAATGGTAATATGATCTTTGTTTACCTCCAGCTGGCGTTTGTCCGCTTCATTGCCAACGGCTCCACCCAAAACAGCTCCAGTTGCTCCACCAATAAGAGCGCCTTCCCATCCATGGCCCCCCTGATGCCCGACAATACCACCCACTGCGGCTCCCGCCAAGGCTCCCAACCCGGCGCCTTTTTTGGTATTCCCGCCCATGTTCTCGCATCCGGCAACCGATGCCGCCAAAACCAAAACCATCATTCCCTTAAAAATTTTGCTCATACCACCCCCCTTTATAGTTTGCGCGTTAATAAAATCATTGTTTTTTATACACCCTCAAAGATTAAAAATCAAGCACATTTCGCCCGGTTCTCGCTCAAGCTTTTCCAGCCTTAAATCTTCGTCCTTTGATCTTCCCGGGATTCAAGCGCTCAATGGCAAGGCCGCCTTGCCCATTAGCAACGGCCCCATAACTATTGACCTCTAAGATATGGATTTTCCCGGCCTCTTCACCTTTGAGCCCCGCTTCCTTGGTCAAGGCGCCCAAGATATCGCCGGGACGCATATTGTCTTTCCTGCCGCCGCTGATATAAATGGTCGACATCAATGGGCGCAGGGCAAATCATAATTGATGACCACGCTCACGTCCTTCACATCAAACCCGCGGTAAGCCGCAAGCGCACGTAGTAACGCGTCGCTCTTCTCCTCTTCTACTTCAAAGAACAGTTGTTTAATGGCGCTGGTCTGATGTTGTGACGTTCTTCGCAACCACCCGAGATGGTGGGCACTTTGATGTCGCTGGCAAACCGCGCCTGGCGGCGGATCTCGTTAGCCACCTGCTCGGCCAATCCAGATAGCCCAATGACTTCAAGTTGTCGAGCATTGCTTTGCTTAAGCCTACACTTTAAAAATCTTTGGATGAGAGCGGCATAAAGGTATCAGCTTATCATATCCCTGGATATTCGATTGTTACGCCCTATAATAGGGTTCCTATGAAATTAAATGTCCTGCGCTCCATATTCGGCTATGACTCCTTTAGACCTTTGCAGGAAACCTGCATCCAGTCGGTGTTAGATAAAAAAGACACGGTGCTCATTATGCCGACGGGCGGAGGCAAGTCGCTTTGTTACCAAATCCCGGCGCTGATACTTCCGGGCTTAACGGTTGTAATTTCTCCTTTGATCTCCTTGATGAAAGACCAGGTTAGCCAGCTTAAAAGCCTGGGTGTTGAAGCTGAAGTTTTAAATAGTTCACTGACCTTTGATGAGTATGACGTTAACAAGGCCAAAATCCGATCAGGGAAAACTAAACTGCTTTTCTGCGCGCCGGAAACACTGTTTAAGGAAGATATCCTGCAGATGCTCAGCTCCTGCCGCGTGGATTGCGTTACGATTGATGAAGCGCATTGTATTTCCGAATGGGGCCATGATTTCCGTCCCGAATACCGCAGGATTAAAGATCTGCGGGAGCAATTCCCCAACGCGGTTTTCCTGGCCGTGACCGCCACCGCCACCTTGCGCGTGCGCCGGGATATCATTGCCAATTTAGCTTTGGAAAATCCACGTGAATTAGTCGCCGGTTTTAACCGTGATAATTTATTCTACGAAGTCATTCCCAAAGGCCGCGCCACCGACCAAACGATCGATTATATTAAAAAATTCAAGGGCCAAAGCGGGATCATCTATTGTTTTTCACGCAAGCAGGTCGATAGCTTGACAAATGACCTCAATTACTTCGGTTTTAAGGCCCTGCCCTACCACGCGGGGTTATCGGATGATGCGCGTCATAAAAACCAGGAATTATTTATCCGGGATGATGTCCCCATCATGGTGGCTACCATTGCCTTTGGCATGGGGATCAATAAACCCAATGTGCGTTTTGTCATCCATTATGATCTTCCTAAAAACATTGAATCCTACTATCAGGAAACCGGACGCGCCGGCCGGGACGGCCTGCCTTCGCGATGCCTTTTGCTCTTTAGCGCCGGGGACGCGGCCAAGATCAAATATTTTATTGATCAAAAAACAGACGCGGCGCAAAAACGGGCGGCGCAAAACCATTTAAATGCCATCATCGCCTATGCCCAAAGCCGTCAATGCCGGCGCATACCGCTGATCACCTACTTTGGAGAAAACTACACGATCGAAAATTGCGGTTTATGCGACAACTGTGTTAACCCACAGGAAGCGACAGTGAATTTAACCGTGCCGGCTGTCAAATTCCTGCAATGCGTCTCAGAAACTGAAGAACGCTTTGGAGCCTTGCATATTATTAATGTCCTGCGCGGCAGTGAAGCGGAAAAAATCTTAAGCTAAAATCATCATCACTGTAAAACCTTCGGGGCGGGGCGTGACTGGTCGGTGAAGCAGTGGCAGAATTTGATCCAGCAATTGCTGGCCCGGAATCTTATCCATAAAAATGATGATTATGGGGTCTTAAGCCTTACCCGGGGCTCCTATGAACTCTTAAGCGACAAACGTCCTTTCCAGGGTTATCTTCCGGATGAAGATACTCCCCCATCTCAAACTGTCCGGATCAAACAAGGTGAAGCTTATGATACGACCCTGTTTGAAAAATTACGGTCTAAACGCAAGGAGCTTGCTGACAAGACAGGCGTTCCCCCCTACATCATCTTCTCTGATAAATCTCTGATCGATATGTGCCATCGCAGGCCCAGGACCAAAGCGGAATTTGCGCAAGTATTTGGCGTGGGAGAACAAAAGCTGGAAAAATTCAGTACTGTGTTTATCCGCGTCATTAATGACTAAATTTTCTGTAAGTCGACCGGATAAATATCGTGTCCCCTTGATTAATCCCCTGTCTCAACCGGCTCGACGGCCGGCAACTCGCCCAGCGTCAGCCGTTTATGATCCAGGCGGCGCTTCTTGTGTTTATGCGCCAGGTCCAGCCCCTGTTTAAAGACCTTCAAAACCGCGCTCTTAAGCGA
>CXWL01122991.1_pt1 | contig 25965 bp, 20 predicted proteins | sample 590931 | NCBI WGS metagenome assembly CXWL01 (sample SAMEA3498368, study PRJEB10139) | groundwater metagenome | biome: water well; material: biofilm material | place: Germany | collected 2015-04-27
GGCGGGAATCCAATTTCGCCGAGTCCCCACCTCGCTAATTCGCCCTTGAACAAGAGTGCGACATGATTCCCGGCAAGTGGTTACGCTAGCAACAAAGTTTTTTCACCGGATTGCGGACATTTCTGCGAAAATCCGCTTCTTTATTTTCTTCGGTGCCGTGAGCAGCATCCCGCCTTTGCCGGCGCGGACTGCCCTCACGGCGCTTCGCTTTGGAGCTGTCCATGAAATTTCGTTTCCCCATCGTCATCATTGACGAGGATTTCCGTTCTGAGAACACCTCCGGCCTCGGCATCCGCGCGCTGGCCGCCGCGATGGAGAAGGAAGGCATGGAAGTGCTTGGCCTGACCAGCTACGGCGACCTGTCCCAGTTCGCCCAGCAGCAGTCGCGCGCCTCGGCCTTCGTGCTGTCGATCGACGACGAAGAATTCGGCGGCGGCTCCGAAGAAGAGACCAATTTCGCCCTGACCGCGCTGCGCGCCTTCGTCAAGGAAATCCGCCACAAGAATTCCGACATCCCGATCTACATCTACGGCGAGACGCGCACCTCGCGCCACATCCCGAACGACGTCCTGCGCGAGCTGCACGGCTTCATCCACATGTTCGAGGACACNNCACCAGTTCTTCGGCGAGAACATGTTGCGCGCCGACGTCTGCAACGCCGTCGAGGAACTCGGCCAGCTGCTCGATCACACCGGCCCGGTCGCCAAGTCCGAGCGCAACGCCGCCCGCATCTTCAACGCCGACCACTGCTACTTCGTCACCAACGGCACCTCGACGTCGAACAAGATGGTGTGGCACTCGACGGTCGCGCCGGGCGACATCGTCGTCGTCGACCGCAACTGCCACAAGTCGATCCTGCACTCGATCATCATGACCGGCGCGATTCCCGTCTTCCTGATGCCGACCCGCAACCACCTCGGCATCATCGGCCCGATCCCGCTCGAAGAGTTCACCCCCGAGTCGATCGCCCGCAAGATCGAAGCGAACCCGTTCGCCCGCGAAGCGGTCAACAAGAAGCCGCGCATCCTCACCATTACCCAGTCGACCTACGACGGCGTGGTCTACAACGTCGAGACGCTGCGCGAAATGTTGGACGGTAAGATCGACACCCTGCACTTCGACGAAGCGTGGCTGCCGCATGCCACCTTCCACGACTTCTACAAGAACATGCACGCGATCGGCAAGGACCGCCCGCGCGCCAAGGAGTCGATGATCTTCTCGACCCAGTCGACCCACAAGCTGCTCGCCGGCCTGTCGCAGGCCTCGCAGGTGCTGGTGCGCGAATCGGAATCGGTCAAGCTGGACCAGGACGCCTTCAACGAAGCCTACCTGATGCACACCTCGACCTCGCCGCAATATTCCATTATCGCCTCGTGCGACGTCGCCGCGGCGATGATGGAAGCGCCGGGCGGCACCGCGCTGGTGGAAGAATCGATCTTCGAAGCGCTCGACTTCCGCCGCGCGATGAAAAAGGTCGACGCCGAATTCGGCGCCGACTGGTGGTTCAAGGTCTGGGGCCCGGACACCTTCTCGGAAGAAGGCATCGGCACCCAGGACGACTGGATGATCCGCGCCGAGGACGACTGGCACGGCTTCGGCAACCTCGCCCCGGGCTTCAACATGCTCGACCCGATCAAGGCCACGGTGGTGACCCCGGGCCTGTCGCTCGACGGGCGCTTCGGCGAGTCCGGCATTCCGGCCTCGATCGTCACCAAGTACCTGGCGGAGCACGGCGTCATCATCGAGAAGTGCGGGCTGTACTCGTTCTTCATCATGTTCACGATCGGCATCACCAAGGGCCGCTGGAACACGCTCGTCACCGCGCTGCAGCAGTTCAAGGACGACTACGACAAGAACCAGCCGATGTGGCGCATCCTGCCGGAATTCGCGGCGGCCAACCCGCGCTACGAAGCAATGGGCCTGCGCGACCTGTGCCAGTCGATCCACGACTTCTACAAGGCCTACGACGTCGCGCGCCTGACGACCGAAATGTACCTGTCCGACATGATCCCGGCGATGAAACCGTCGGACGCCTTCGCCAAGATGGCGCACCGCGAAATCGACCGTGTCGCCATCGAGGAGCTCGAAGGCCGCATCACCGCGATCCTGCTGACGCCATACCCGCCGGGCATTCCGCTGCTGATTCCGGGCGAGCGCTTCAACAAGACGATCGTCGACTACCTGCGCTTCGCGCGCGACTTCAACGAGCGCTTCCCCGGCTTCGAGACCGACGTGCACGGCCTGGTGAAACGCGAAGTGGACGGCAAGCGCGGCTACTTCGTCGACTGCGTGCGGAACTAATCGATGCGATTTGGGGTCTGACGTATGTCAGACCCGCGTACGTCATCGGACCCAAAAAAAAGAGCCTTGCGGCTCTTTTTTTACTTCACGTCCGGATATGGGCTCTTGCCGCCGCCGGCGATGAAGGCGTCAATGCGTTCGGCGAGCACCGGCAACGGCACCGAGCCCATTTGCAGCACGGTGTCGTGGAACGCCCTGATATCGAATTTCGCCCCCAGCGCCGCTTCGCTTTTGCGGCGCGCCTCGATGATTGCCATCTCGCCGAGATAGTACGACAGCGCCTGCCCCGGCCACGAGATGTAGCGATCGACTTCGGTTTCGATTTCATGGTCGGCAAGCGCAGTGTTATCGTGCAGATAGGCCTGCGCCTGCGCCCGCGTCCATCCTTGCGCGTGGATGCCTGTGTCGACCACCAGGCGCGCCGCGCGCCAGGCCTGGTAGCTCAGCATGCCGAACGTTTCGTACGGCGTCTCGTAGATGCCCATCTCGCTGCCGAGGCGCTCGGCGTACAGCGCCCAGCCTTCGCCATACGCGGAAATGTAAGCGCGCCGGAACGGCGGCAGGCCGCGCTGCTCCATCGCCACCGGCATCTGGAATGCGTGGCCCGGCGCCGACTCGTGCAAGGTCAGCGCGGGAAGGCTGTACAGCGCGCGCGCCGGCAGATTATAGGTATTAAGCCAGTAGACCCCAGGCCCGCCGCGCCCCGCGGTGTAGAACGGCGCCTGGTCGTCCGGTACCGGCTTGATGGCAAAGCGGCGCCGCGGCAGGTAGCCGAAATACTGCTCGGCCTTGCCATCGAACTTCTTGGCGATGTAGGCCGCGCGCATCAGCAGCTCTTCCGGCGTGCGCGCATAGAAGCGCGGATCGGTGCGCAGGAACGCCAGGAACGCCGGGAAATCGCCCTTGAATTGCGACTGCGCGATGGCCGTTTGCATTTCGGCCCGGATCTTGGCCATTTCGCTCAAGCCGATCTGGTGGATCTGGCCGGCCGTCAGCGCGGTGGTCGTATATTCCACGATCTTCGACTGGTAATACGCCTTCCCGTCCGGCAGGCTCTCGGCGGCCAACGTCTCGCGCGCACGCGGAACGTACTCTTCGCGCATGAACCTGAGCACCGCGGCGTGTGCGGGTTGCACCGACTCACGGATCACGGTGATGGCCGCCTGGCGCAGCGCATCCTGTTCGGCGGCTGGAATCGTCCCCGGCATCGTCTTGAACGGCGTATAGAACACCGTTTCCTGCGGCGTCTTGGCGTCGGCGACCGACACCAGTGACGCATCGCGTCCTGTGAGCGTCACCTTCGGCGGCGTGAAGCCGCGCGCAAGGCCGGCGCGCATGTTGGCCACTTCCTCACTGAAGAACACCGGCAGCGCGCCCAGTTGCCTGAGGTAGTTGCGGTAGTCGGCCACCTTGGTAAACGTCTTGCGGGCGTCGTAGGTGAAGTTGGTCCAGAACGCGCTGTCGGCATTGACCGGCTGCTCGTACTCGCGGAAGCGCTGGGCGTCGGCCAGCGCCGCGATCTGCGCCCGGTACACCGCGTAGTTGAGACGCTCGGGCGCGGACAGCTCGGCAGGCCGGACACCGTCCAGCCGCATCATCACATTTCGCCAGTACGCGAGGCGACCCGCCTGGGCCTTCGCATCGACATGCGGCAGGTCGGCGCTGATGCCTTTACGCTCGTCTTCGTCGTCCTCGATGTGCTGCGCCAGGCGCCACTGCCATTCCTCGGTGTAGATCGACTTGAAGTGCGCGTCCGCGCTGTTGGCGGCGGCGCTGCCCGACAAGGTAAAGGCAGCGGCCAGCACGGCCCCGGGCATGAATTTCATGATAATCCTGAGATGAAAAAAAGAGCCTCGAGGGCTCTTCTTTGTTGCGCGATGCGCGGTCAGGCCTTCGGCAGCGTCACGCCGCTCTGGCCCTGGTATTTGCCGCCGCGGTCCTTGTACGAGGTCTCGCACACTTCATCGCTTTCGAAGAACAGCACCTGCGCGCAGCCCTCGCCCGCGTAGATCTTGGCCGGCAGCGGCGTGGTGTTGGAAAACTCGAGCGTCACGTAGCCTTCCCACTCCGGCTCGAACGGCGTCACGTTGACGATGATGCCGCAGCGCGCGTACGTCGATTTGCCGAGGCAGATAGTCAGCACGTTGCGCGGGATGCGGAAGTACTCGATGGTGCGCGCCAGCGCGAACGAATTCGGCGGGATGATGCAGACATCGCTCTTGACGTCGACGAACGAATTCGAGTCGAAGTTCTTCGGATCGACGATGGTGCTGTTGATGTTCGTGAAAATCTTGAATTCGTCGGCGCAGCGGATATCGTAGCCGTACGACGAGGTACCGTACGAGATCATCTTGCGGCCTTCCGCGTCCTGCCGCACCTGGCCTGGCTCGAACGGTTCGATCATGCCGGTTTCCTGCGCCATTCGGCGGATCCATTTGTCGCTTTTGATAGTCATCGCTAGGGCTTTTCTATAGTGAAGTCGAGGGAAGCTGCTGTCGCGCGCGGCGCAACGGTTCCACAAGATTTTACGCGAAAACCCGAGCGCNNCGGGCGACTCCATCGGGAACAGGTGGCCGCCCTTGATCTCGGAAAAATGCGGCCCGACCAGGCGGCGCGTGGCCGCGAGCCCGGCCTGGCGCAGTTCGAACGAATCGTCGCCGCCGATGAAACCGATCGGCACCGGGAACGGCGGCCGCACGATGGCGCCGAGATGATGCGGGATCGAGCGGTAGATCGCCGTCTCGATTTCGCGCGAAAAGCGCAGCTGCACGCCATCCGGGTGCGGCATCAGGCCATGTTCAAGATAGTCGGCCAGCACGCCGGGCGCCCACGCCGCGAAGATCGGCTTCGAGACGAAATGCTGGTATGCGGCCGCAGCGTCGGGCCACACGGTGCGCCGGCGCTGCGACGACTTCGCCGGCGAGAAGTTGTCGTCCCAGCGGCGCGCTTTCGCCACCTTGAGCAGCCACGCGCGCCAGCCCGCCACCACCGGCGAATCGAGCATCACCACGCAGCGCGCCAGGTCCGGCCGCTGCTTCGCCGCCATCATGCTGAGCATGCCGCCGAGCGAATGGCCGACCAGGATTGCCGGCTGCGGGTAGCGCTCGAGCCGCGCGATCAATTCGTCGACCAGCCCATGCCAGCCGTCCGACACCGGGAAAGCGTCGTCGTGGCCGACCATGTCGGTTGCGCGCACGTCGAAGTCGTCGCGCAAGCCATCGAAAAAGCGGCGGTACACGCCGGCAGGGAAGCTGTTCCCGTGGGTGAAATGAAGCAGTGGTTTTGTCATGCGCACAATTGTAATGCGACAGCGGCGCTCGCGAGTAGAGGGTTTCCCCTACAGCGGCTTGCAGACGCGAAAGGACATAGTATGGTCGCCCCACTCAAACCGGAACAGATCAACCAGGCGCTCCAGCGCGGCACCAAGGCCGAACCGGACGAATTCCAGCGCCTCGTCTCAGAGCAGTTCGAGACCTATCCTTCGCTGGCCCCGGCCACCCCGTCGGCGCAGGCGCGGGCGAAGGCCGAGCGCTTGCGGGAACTCGGCAAGAAGCTGTTTGGCTGACGGTCAGCGGCCGTACCAGTAGCGCTGGTGCTCCGCCCGATAGCCGCTTGCCTGCACCTGGGCGCCGAAATGCATCAGGATCGCGCCCGATTCGTCGGTGCGCATCCGGCCGATGCCCATTTCGCGGTAGCGTTCGAACACCTCCGCCTTGGGATGATGGTAGCGGTTGCGGTAGCCGACCTGGAACACGCCAAGCGCCGGGTGCACGGCAGCGAGGAACCCGGGCGTCGACGAGGTGCCGCTGCCGTGGTGCGGCGCNNTCGATATCGGCGGCCAGCAGGATCGAATGCCCGCGCGCGCGGATGTGCAGGGTGCAGCCGCGCGCGTTGGGCTTGAGCGCCGGGTTATCGTAGCTGGCCAGCGTCGGATGCAGCATTTCGAACTCGACGCCATCCCAGCTCCAGCGCTGGCCCGCGACGCAGCGCGTGCTGGCCCGCGCCGTCCGCACGATCGGGTGGTTGCTCCAAAGCGAAGACGCCACCCAGCCGACCTTCACCGCCTGCATCACGGCCAGCGCGCCGCCCGCATGGTCGGCGTCGCTGTGGGTGATCACCATGCCATCGAGCGAAGCGATGCCGCGCGCCTTCAGGTAAGGGCCGATCACGCGATTGCCGCCGTTCGCTTCGGGCGAATACAGCGGCCCGGCGTCGTACAGCAGCCGGTGGCCGGCAGTTTCGATCAGCAGCGCCATGCCCTGGCCGACGTCGAACGCGGTGACGGCGATCTCGCCCTGCTCAGGGCGCGATGGCAGGCCGGCAAGCAGCGGCAGCCAGGCCACCGCGCCGATCCAGCGCAGCGGCCAGCCGCGCGGCGCCAGCATCCACAAGGTGCCGGCCAGCGCAAAGCAAAACACCCACGGCGCCGGCGTCGGCGCGCTCCAAACGGCGAGCGGGCCGGCGCCGATCCACGCCAGGAACAGCGCCAGCGCCTCGACCGCCATGTGGGCCACGCCGAGCAGGGTGCCGGACAGCGGCGACGGCAGCATGCTGCCGGCCAGCGCCAGTGGCGTGACGACGAAGCTGACCAGCGGGATCGCCACCGCGTTGGCGATCGGACTGACCAGCGACACCTGGGCGAACAACAGCATCGTCAACGGCACCAGGCCGAGCGTGACGACGTACTGCGTATGGGCGCCCAGCCTGAGCATGCTCCGGAGGCCGGCTTGCGGCAGCCCGGTGCGGCCGACAGTGGCGAACAGGATGATGGCGACCGCGCCAAACGACAGCCAGAAGCCCGGCCACAGCACTGCCCATGGATCGAGCAGCACCACCACGCCCAGCGCGCTGCACAGCACATGCGAGACGCTGGTGATGCGGCCTGACCATAGCGCCACCGCGACGACGGTAAGCATGTACAGCGTGCGTTGCGCCGGGATGCCGAAGCCGGCCAGCAGCACGTACAACAGCGCCACGGCGGCGCCGGTCAGCGCCGCCACTTTCTGTGCCGGCAGCAGCAGCGGCAGTTGCGCGCGGGTGAAGAATGAGCGCCGCCAGAGCGCTGAGGCCAGCATGGCGAACATCCCGGCGATCATGGTGATGTGCAGCCCCGAGATGGAAATCAGGTGGCTGATGCCGGTGCGGTTGAAAACCGCCCAGTCGGATTGGTCGATGGCGCGCTGGTCGCCCACTACCAGCGCGACGATCACACCGGCATACTGCTTGCCCGGCAAAGCGCGCAGGATCCGGTCGCGCAGCGTCGAGCGGCAATGCTCGACCAGGTTACCGATGCTGAACACGAAGCTGTCGATCCGCCGGTTGCGCTCACCCTCCGGCCGCACGTAGCCGGTTGCGCGCACGCCCTGCTCCAGCTGCCAGACCTCGTAGTCGAAGCCGTGGGGATTGGCGTTGCCATGCGGGCGTTGAAGGCGCACGGTCAGTTGCCACCGTTCTCCCGGCTGCACCCTGCCGACCTGCTGCGCGGTGTCGCGAAATCCCGTGTACCAGGCCAGCGACACGCGCGGCGGCACAACCATCCTGGCGCCGACCACTTGTTCGACGGCGAAATTGAAACGCACGCCCTGTTCGAAACGGTACGGCAGGCTGTCGATGGTGCCGACCAGGGTGACGTCGCGGCCTTCGTCCTCCTTGGCCAGTTGTGGCGCCAGCGCGATATGCGCGATCAGCGCCGCCCAGCAAAATCCAAGCAGGCAGCCGGCCGTCGCGGCGCGTACCACACCGCGCAATATGAGCAGCAGCGCGGCCGCGAGCGCCGCGCAAGACCACAACACCGCGTCGCCGGGCAATGCGCCCAGGGTCTGGAGGTACGCAGCTCCGCCGACGAATCCGAGGATCGCACAACGCATGACCGGTCAATGAAGTCGAAAATGCTCCAGTATCGGTGCGGTTCCAGGCGGCGGGATTGGGCAAGAACATACATCACGCAATCGGCACCCCGAAACAGGCCTTTGCGGCGAACCAAACGGCCTCGCAAACGGTCAAAATGACATGGTCATTTTGAATCACACGATGGCCCAGTACCGGATTTCAAAGCCTCCCTTCCTTTCCACACGCTTCCAGACCAGCGGCCCGCACCAGCCCGCAGCGGTCGCAGATGGACTATTGTCAAGTCCATCACAACTTGAGTTCGCTTGGACAGCATGCGAAAAACCCACCATAATCGGTTTCACGCACCATGCAGAAGGACGTCCAGCAATGAGTATTTACACTGAATCGCAATGACCCATCTCGGCTTTGTCAGACTGTTTTCCGAGCCGATGATGGCGTTCCTGGTCTCGGCCGTCATCGTTTCCGCGTGCGGCTACCTGTTCTACCGGATTGGCGCCAGAAAGCAGGCCGCGGCCGCCGCCAGTTACTGGAAGCTGCTTGCGTTGGCGTCCGAGATTTGCGTCGCGGTCGGCCTGATCGGCCTGGCCACGTTCGCCGGTCGCATGAAGATCAGCGCCGATCACCAGATCCTCGATGAGCGGGTGCGCGTATCGCAGGCGGCCGTCGGCGAGCACTTGCGATTGGCGGCACTGAATAACTGCGCGCCGGCGGGGCGGCGGGCACTGGCGCCGTATAACCCGGGCGTGGCGAAAAAGGAGTTGTGCGCCATTTCAAGCGCTTATGCCGGCGCCAGCGCCTCCGACGCGGACTGGGAAACGGCCGCAAGATCGCTGCGTGAATTCACCAGCAAGTATCCCGGCTGCGTCGAGAATGTCTTCACGCGCCACTCCGATTGCTCGGAAACGGTGGCGGCGGCCACCCAGCTCGCCGACGACATCGATATCCTGGAGGCGGCCAAACGCGTCTCGCGCAGCGACGAGGCCATGTCGGCCATCCTGGAAAAGCCGAGTTCGTGGGAGTTCCTGCTGCTGGCGTTCTTGATTGCCGCGATCGGCGTGTCGATCAAGTGCGCGCGCGCGGCGGCCGATTATTGGCCCGGCCGGCAATCACGCTGACAGCAAGGCGCCGAGCCGCGGCAGCGCGGCCAGCGCATTCTGGCGCGTCAACGCCGCGATCTCGCCCGCTGGCAGCGCCCGCATTTCCGCCAGCGCCGCGCCGATGGCCGGCAGCTGCTCCGGGCTGTTGCGCGCGGGGTGGATCCAGACCGGCGAAATATCCGGCGCATCGGTCTCCAGCACGATCGCGTCGATCGCCAGCGTCGTCGCCAGGCGACGGATCTGCAACGCGCGTGAAAACGTCATGGCGCCGCCGAAGCCCAGCTTGAATCCCAGGTCGATGTAGGCTTGGGCCTGCTGGAAACTGCCGTTGAACGCATGCGCGATACCGCCCGCCGGGCGGATCTGGCGCAGATGCTTGAGCACCTGGTCCTGCGAGCGGCGCACATGCATCAGCACCGGCAGGCCGAAGTCGCGCGCGATGCGCAGCTGCTCGCGGAAGAAATGATCCTGCTTCTCGCGCATCGCCGGTTCGGTCAGCATCGGGACGAAGAAATCGAGGCCGATCTCGCCGACCGCCACGAAGCGCGGGTCGGACAGCGCCGCCTCCACCTTGGCGCGCAGCGTCGCCAGGTCTTGTTCGGTCGCGCTAGGCACGCACATGGGATGGATGCCGAGCGCATAGCTGGCATTCGGCGCGGTGGCGGCCAATTGCGCCACCACGTCGAAATTGAAGCGGTCGACGGCGGGTATGACGATCATCGACACCCCGGCCTGGCCGGCGCGCTGCGCCACTGCCAGCGACTCGCCGCCGAATTCATGCGCGTCGAGGTGGCAATGGGTGTCGATCCACATGGCTTAAGCCTCGACGGGGTGCAATCCGTTTTCGGTCAGGCGGAACACGCGGTCGCAGCGGCGCGCCAGTTCGATGTCGTGGGTGACGATAACGAAAGCGGTGCCGAGGTTCTTCGACAGCTCCAGCATCAGGTCGAAGATCGACTGCGCGGTGGCGTGGTCGAGGTTACCGGTCGGCTCGTCGGCCAGCACGCAGGCCGGCTGCGTCACCAGCGCGCGTGCCAGCGCAACCCGCTGGCGCTCGCCGCCGGACAGTTCGCCGGGACGGTGGACGACGCGCTTCGACAGGCCGACGCGCTCGAGGATCGCCTGCGCCTTGATCACCGCGTCGGCACGCTTTTCGCGCCGGATCATCAGCGGCATCGCCACGTTGTCGAGCGCGGAGAACTCCGGCAGCAGATGGTGGAACTGGTAGACGAAGCCGAGCGACTCGTTGCGCAGGTCGCCGCGGCGGGTCTCCGACAGCGTCGCGAAGTCCTCGCCCAGCAAGGTCACCGAGCCCGTGGTCGGGGTATCGAGCCCGCCCAGCAGGTGCAGCAATGTCGATTTACCCGAACCGGACGCGCCGACGATGGCGATGCGTTCGCCGCGGAAGATGCTGAAGTCGACGTTGTTGAGCACCGGGACCGAATACGTTCCCTGGGTGAAGGTCTTGCCCAGGCCGCGGCACGAGAGTACGGGCAGGTTGGCTTGATCATTCATAGCGCAGCGCCTCCGCCGGTTTCACGCGCGAGGCGGCGTAGCTTGGATACAGCGTGGCGACGAAGGCCAGCATCACGGCCAGGCCGCCGATTTTCGCCACGTCCGGCCAGCGCAGGTCGGACGGCACGGTACTGATAAAGTAGACTTCTTTCGACAAGAACTGCACTCCTAACAGGTGTTCAATAAACGGCACGATGACGTCCACATTCATCGCCAGCAGGACGCCGAAGAAAACCCCGAGCGCGGTGCCCATCAGTCCCACCAGCGCGCCCTGGATCATGAAGATCTTCATGATCGAGCGCGGCGACGAACCGAGCGTGCGCAGGATGGCGATGTCGGCCTGCTTGTCGGTCACCGTCATCACCAGCGTCGAAACGAGGTTGAAGGCGGCCACCGCGATGATCAGCGTGAGCACGATGAACATCATCTTCTTCTCGATTTTCACGGCGGCGAACCAGGTGGCGTTGGCCTGCGACCAGTCGCGCACCATCAGCTCGCCCGGCATGCTGTGCTTGAGCTCCTGCGCCACTTCCGGCGCCTTGTGCATGTCGGCGATGCGCAGGCGCAGGCCGGACGGGCCCTCGAGCCGCTCCATCTTCTCGGCGTCTTCGAGGCTGATGAAGGCCAGGCCGGAGTCGAATTCGTAATGGCCGGCTTCGAAAATGCCCACCAGCGTGAAGGTGCGGGTACGCGGCAGCATGCCGGCCGGCGTGGTCTGCGCCTGCGCCAGCAGCATGGTGACCTTTTCGCCGAGCGACAGGTTCAGCGCGCGCGCCAGTGCGTAACCCATGACGATGTTGAACGAGCCGGGCTTGAGGTCGGCGAAGCTGCCCTGCTTCATCTGCTTGGCGACGTCCGATACCTTCAGCTCTTCATCCGGCAGCACGCCGCGGATGACGGCCGGGCGCATCACGTCGCGCACCAGCATGCCCTGGGTTTCGACGAACGGCGCCGCGCCCTTGACCGCCGGGTTCTTGAAGGCGTCCTGCACCGAGGACTGCCAGTTCGGCAGCGCGCCGCGCTGGTCGAACACCTCGATGTGGGCCAGCACCGACAGCATGCGGTCGGTGACCTCTTTCTGGAAGCCGTTCATCACCGACAGGACGACGATCAGGGCGGCGACGCCGAGCCCGATGCCGGCCACCGAAATGAGGGAGATGAACGAAATGAAGCTGTTGCGGCCACTGCGCTTGCCGGCGCGCGTATAGCGCAGGCCGACCAGCCATTCATACGGCAGTTTGTGGATGATACTCATGGGCTCCGACGGGAAATTCGTGTGAAGCCGCAGTTTGCCACACAAAGCTCGTCCACGACAGAGGTTGACACAATTGAATCATGGATCTTCGCTCCCAAACTGGCGGGCGCCGCGCCATTTGCCCTACAATGTGCGGCATGATCGAAATTACGCTTGTCCTGCCGTTCGCCCTGCCCCCACCCGAACTTGCCCCCGACCTGATTCGCGCCCTGCAGGCTCCCAGCCTGGCGGCGCTGCTGTCGCGCACCGCGTCGCACCGTGTCAGCGCGACCGACGCCAGCGCGCGCGCCCTGCCGCACGAGCTGTGGCTCGGCTGCGTGCTCGGCCTGTCCGACGGCCGCAAGCTGTCGGTCGCGGCGGCGGCGATGCGAGGCTACGGGCTCGATCCCGGCGACGGCGCGTGGTTCATCGTCAATCCGGCGCACATTGAAATCTCGCGTACCTACCTGATGATGGGCGACAGCCGGCGCCTTGGCCTGGTCGAGTCGCATTCGCGCGCGCTGTTCGACACCGCCAAGCCGTATTTCGACGACAGCGGCCACACCCTTCTATATGGCGATGCGATGACCTGGTTCATGCGCGCCGACGCCTGGGCCGAGCTGGACACCGCCTCGCCCGACGCGGCGTGCGGCATGAACCTGACCGACTGGCTGCCGCTCGGACCGAGCGCGATCGCCTACCGCAAGCTGCAGAACGAAGTGCAGATGCTGTGGCACGAGCATCCGGCCAACGTCGAGCGGGAAGCGCGCGGCTTCGCCACCATCAATTCGTTCTGGCCATGGGGCGCCGCCACCGCCGCCGATGGCGCCGCGCCGCAAACCGGNNTCGTTCGCCGAACTGCTGGCGCAGGGCAAGGACGTGCTGTTCTGCGAAGGCAGCCTGGCCGAAGCGGCCATCGCCACCGACTGGGCCGGCTGGCTGCACCAGATGCATCGGCTCGAGCAGGACGTCTTTACACCGCTGCTGGGCGCCGTCGCCCGCGGCGCAGGCAAGGTGCAACTGGTGCTGAGCCACCGCAACGCGCTCGCCGAATTCACCACCACATCCCTCGCGCAGCGCAAGTTCTGGCGCCGCCCGACCCTCGACCGATTGCTGCCATGACCCGCATTTCCACCCGCCCCTGTTCGTTCCGTACTTCCGAGATGCTGCGCCAGGGCGGCGTGCATCCCGTGCTCGCCCGCCTGTACGCGTCGCGCGGGCTGACCGATGCACGCGAGCTGTCGAGCGAACTGGGCTCCCTGATGGCGCCGGCCGGCCTGCTGCATATCGATGCGGCCGCGGTGTTCCTGGCCGACGCCATCGCCGCCGGCAAGAAGATGACGATCGTCGCCGATTACGACTGTGACGGCGCCACCGCGTGCGCCACCGCGCTGCGCGGCTTGCGCGCGATGGGGGCCACGGTCGACTACATCGTGCCGAACCGCTTCGAATACGGTTACGGCCTGACGCCGGAGATCGTCGAACTGACCGCGCGCGAAAAGGCGCCCGACATCATCATCACGGTCGACAACGGCATCGCCAGCATCGACGGCGTGCTGGAGGCGAACCGGCGCGGCATCGAGGTTGTCGTCACCGACCACCACCTGCCGGCCGACACGCTGCCGGCGGCGCGCGTGATCGTCAACCCGAACCAGCCCGAGTGCGGCTTTCCGAGCAAGCACCTGGCCGGCGTCGGCGTGGTGTTCTACGTGCTGCTGGCGCTGCGCGCCGAGATGCGCCGGCGCGGCGTGTTCGACGCCCAGACCCAGCCGAAGCTCGACAGCCTGCTCGACCTGGTCGCGCTGGGCACCGTGGCCGATGTGGTGCGGCTCGATCCGAACAATCGCATCCTGGTCGCGCAAGGCATCAAGCGCATGCGCGCCGGGCGCATGCACGCTGGCGTGGCGGCGCTGTTTCGGGTGGCCGGCCGGGAAGCGCGCAGCGCGTCGCCGTTCGACCTCGGCTTCGCGCTCGGGCCGCGGCTGAACGCCGCCGGCCGGCTCGACGACATGTCGCTCGGGATCGAGTGCCTGGTCACCGACGACGAAGGCCGCGCCTGGGCAATCGCCCAGCAGCTCAACGAAATCAACCTGAAGCGGCGCGAAATCGAAGCCGAGATGCAGGATGCGGCGCTGCTTCACCTGGATGCTTTCGAACCGGCCGCCAGCAGCACCATCAGCGTGTTCGACGCCGGCTGGCACCAGGGCGTGATCGGCATCGTCGCCTCGCGCCTGAAGGAAAAATTCTTCCGCCCGACCATCACCTTCGCGCCAGGCGCGGACGGCTGGATCAAGGGCTCGGGACGTTCGATCCCCGGCTTCCACCTGCGCGATGCGCTCGACCTGGTGTCGAAGCGCGCGCCAAGCCTGATCGACAAGTTCGGCGGCCACGCGATGGCGGCCGGGCTGACCATCCGCGCCGACGCCTTCGACGCATTTTCCGAAGCGTTCGAAGCGGTCGGGCGCGCCTGGCTGAGCGAGGCGCAGCTCGAGCGCGTGATCGAAACCGACGGCCCGCTGGAAGACGCCTACTACACCACCCAGTTCATCGAACTGGTCGACGGCCAAGTGTGGGGCCAGGGCTTCGCGCCGCCGGTGTTCTGCGACGAGTTCCGCGTGATCAGCCAGCGCATCCTCAAGGAGCGCCACCTCAAGCTTCTGCTCGAGCGCAACGGCCAGCGCTACGACGCCATCTGGTTCGGCCATACCGCCTCGCTCGGCGAGCGCGCCCGGGTCGCCTTCCGGCTCGATGCCAACGAATACAACGGCGTCACCAAAGTCCAGCTGATGGTCGAACACGCCGAACCGGCCTGACCGCCGGCGGCGTTTTTCCGCCGCCGGAAAGCTATGCCTTTTGATAGGTTGCCGCCCATCCCGCACTTACTACACTTGAATGCCGATAGCGTTTTTTCGCGCCCATTCCGACGCGCTCCAACGCTACCGGGCCTGACAACGCGTTCCAGATTTGCCGCCGCGCGGACCTTGGCGCGCTCGACCAGTTGATGAAATTCTCGCTGCCGGCATAGAGCGGCGTGATCGGCGAGCTGGAATCGAGAGCGCCTGGGCCGGAGCGATCCGCTAATTTTCAGCACGCGTCAATGCACTCACCGTGGACAACCTGAAGGGCGGGCCGTGGCTGAAGGAGCAGGAGGTAAGCGCTACCGCAGCCATGGCAGAGCCATTTTCGCATTGCGACGCGCAGCGTGACGGCCTGGACCCGGCAGCCGTTCCAAGGGGAATACGATGAGCATCACCGCAATCAACATCGCACCGTCGCTCGCCGTTCCGCATGCGGCGCTCCGGGAGGATGGCAGCTGCAACCTGGCGTTCGCGCGCGCATCCTGGGCCCACTTGCAGGCGTATATCGGGCTGGTGGAACGCCTGCCGAGCGACTTCGGCGGCGATGAAGCCGACGTCGGCACGACTGTCGGCCAGCTTCGCCGGGTCGTCCGCCGTTTCGGCACGCCCGCACAGGTACGCCAGTTGCTGCGCGCCGATCCGCGCGCGTTGTCCGGCGAAACGGCGCCCGGCTTTACCTATGCCACGCTGGCCTGGTGGGCCGGCGGCCTGCACGAATCGTCCGCCACGGTGGCGTCGATCCTGCACCGCCTGGCAGGCCACGGCGACCAGCACCAGGAGCAGTTGCAGGCGCTCGGCGGCGTCGTCGGCAAGGCCAGGCAACGGATCGCTCCCCTGATCGACGCACTGGCCGCCGCCAAGGCCCCCCTCCTCGACGCCAATCGCGCGGTTGCCTTAGCCAGCAAGCGGGCCGGCGACCTGCTGCAACGTACCGAGGAAGACGTCGGCGACCTGCATCAACGGGTCGGCCGGCAGGAGCGCCAACTCGCCCAACTGGGCCTGTTCGGTGCGCATCGCAAGCACGACTTGCTGACCCAATTGCACAAGCTGCAAAAGGACCGTGCCGAGGCGATGGCGCGCGCCAGCCGGATGCAGGTGCAGCTTGGCACGCTCGATGCGCTGCTCGATCAAGGCGCGTGGATCGAAACGGCGCTGGCCGACGCCATCGATTCGCTCGACAAGCTGCGCACTGGCTGGGCGCGGTTCGGCGCCGGAATGGCGCAGATCGCTGCCGATGCTGCGCCGCAGGCGTTCGACAGCATCGAAGCGTTCAGGCAATGGTCGGCGTTGGAACGCGCCGCGCGCGGATTCGCCGCCGAGTCGCTGGCCGACTGCGACACGACGCCGCGGCCATGAGCGGGAAGCGATTCCTCGATGCGCTGCGGGCCGCCTGGATGCTGCTGGCATTCGCGGTGCTGATGGCCGGGCTGCTGCCGCCGCCGGCGACGGCGCAGGTCAACGGTGCTGCGCCGAACGAGGCACTGGTGCGCCTGGCGCAGCTCGAGCGTGACGTGGCCGCCGTGCGCGCGCTGGCGCACGAGCGTCTCGGCCCGTTTGAGCTGCACACACAGTGCACCTACTGCAACCGCGAGTTCCTAGGGATCTGCGCCGAGCATGCCACCGAGAGCCGGCGTCATATAGTCGATTTCGGCGCGCCGCGCGAACAGCTCGATGCCACGCTGGAGCAAGCGCAGCGCGACACCGCCACGCTGGCGGGCGATTACGCGCCGGCCCGGGCATGGATCGCCGGCCTGCCTTCGTTCAGCGCCAGGTTCGACTCGGCCGCGGATGTGGTGCTCGCCATCGAGCAGGCAATCAGGCAAGGGGACGGACCGAACGAACAGCAGCGAAGAGACGCCACCCAGGCTTTGCTGGCGCTGACCGGGGAACTGGGGCGCAGTTCGATGCAGCTCGGCGCTGGCGTCCGCGCGCTCAACGTGTCGATCGGCCAGCAAAGCGCCTACCGCAGCACGATCCGGGAGGCCATCGACGGCTCGGAACAAGCGCCGCAAACGGCCTGGCGCGACCTCGAGCGGACATCGCCACAGCGGCGCTGCCGGGACAGCCCGGAAGCGCGCTTTAACGCCATCCGCGGCGATTTTTCGCGTGCGGCGCACGACGTTGCCGGCGCCTTCGACCGGCTCGACGCGGCCACCCGGGCGGGCGAAAAAGCGCTGGCGGTGCTGTTTGGCGCCGTGACCAGTGCCCGGGCCGAGGTGGAATCGGTGCTGCGCTTGCTGGCCGCGGCGGGCAACGATCAGCTGGACAGCTTTCTCGGCCGGCTGCATCTCGCCACGGCCAAGCGGCAGTGGCGCGACCTGGCCGAAGCGGCTACGCCTTAGCTAACGCTACGGCGCCTTGCAATCGCACACCTCCGAGCCACGGTCGAACACGATCCGCCACTGCCCCGGCGCTTCCTGCCGCCAGATCGAACTGAATCGCGATATCAACTTGCCGCTCGGGTCGTACACCGGCCCGCTGCTCATTGCCAGCGTTCCGGACGCCAGTACCTCGACCTCGTCCGGCTCCCACGAAAAGGGCGCGGCCGGCTTATCGTAAAACCGCTTCCACGCGCTGGCTACCGCCGCTTTGCCGTGCAGCGGCGCCGCCCCCATGAAAAACACCGTTTCGTCGGAGAGGAAGCCGGTGAACGCCGCGTGATCGCGCGCCTTCATGGTGGCGGCGAAAGCGCGCTCGGTGTCGGCCACCTGCTGCTTCAGTTCCGCGTTGGTCGGGGGCGCTGCCCCTGCTCCGCCAACAACCAAAGCCAGCGCGATGCCGGCGAATCGATTCATCAGGCTCATCGTAACTCCTGTTCGTTATGGCTGTGCCCTATTCTTGCACGCCAATGTCCAAACGACAACTACCCACATTTGCGCGAAATACGAAAAGGGAGTATAACTACTCCATAACCGGAGCAACCATGAACCTCGCCTACGCCTATCCGAAGAGTCGTTTCGAACCTGCCGTGCTGGTCGACCTGAATGCCAGGGCCGAGCGCGAACGGCTGTCGAAATCCGCCCTGAAGGGCTTTTTCAAGCTGGCCGCCGCCTGGCAGCTGCGCGACGAGGATGCGCGCGAACTGCTCGGCGGCCTGTCCTCGTCCACCTTCTACGAGTGGAAAAAGAACCCGGACCGGGTGCTCGAGGTAGATCGCATCACCCGCATCTCCTACCTGCTCGGCATCTACAAGGCGCTGCACATCCTCTACGGCGACAAGCTGGCCGACGAATGGGTCGCGCTGCCGAACAAGAACCTGGTCTTTGGCGGGCGCACCCCGCTGTCGCAGATGCTGGCCGGCGGCCTGCTGGCGATGCAGACGGTGCGCAAGCTGCTCGACGCGCGGCGCGGGGGCCTCTGACCTTGCCGGCCGCACCAAAACTGACGGCGCTGCGCCAGTTCGACACCTGCCGCCTGATCCCGTCGCGCTTCGCCGAGATCGAGGACTCGGTGCTGGCGCCGCTCGCCGATAGCGACGACATCCTGCGCGACCTGTTCGACCTCGACAACGCCACCAATGAGCGCCTGCGCGGCGAGTACGGCGGCTTGCCCGGCATCGGCGTCGACGAACTGGTGTTCGGCGTGCCCAACTTCCGCATCATCAACGCCGCCTACACTTACCCGCGGCCGGAGGGCAGCCGCTTCAACGACGGCGAGCGCGGCGCCTGGTACTGCGCCTTCGAGCCGGAAACCGCGCTTGCCGAGATCACCTTCCACAAGACGGTCGAGTACCAGGAGATCGGCCGCTTCGACGACAGCGTCACCTACCAGACATTGCTGGCCGATTTCACCAGCACCTTCCACGACCTGCGCGCGGCGCGCGGCTTTGCCAAGGTGCTTGCGCCGGACAGCTACATCGCATCGCAGCAGCTGGCCGCCGAGTTGCTCGAGGCAGGATCGATGGGGGTGATTTTTCCCAGCGTACGGCGCGCCGGCGGCACCAACCTGGCGTGCTTCCGCCCTGCCTTGGTAGGGAATGTGCGCAAGGGCGCCGCCTATCGGTTAACATGGGCGGGTTCGACGACTCCGGCCGTCGAGTCCATCTGACCACATTTTTTCCGCACCTATCATGAATACCAATCCCGATAACGACACCGAACTGCGCCTCAAGATCAACAGCGAGACCGCCCGCCTGCCATGGGCCGAATTGCAGCGCCATTTTGCCCAGGGCTCCGTGGTATTCGTCGGCCCGGACCTCGACCTGGTCGATGTCGCGGTGCGCATCTCGCACGACGACAAGGACAGCATCGGGCGCTGGATGGCCGCCGGCCAGGTCGGCAAGGTGACCGACGAACAGGCGCAGGCCTGGACCGAAGGACAAGCCGTGCTCTGGACCTCGGTAGTTCACCCGTTTATCCTGGTGCAGCCGGAAAAAGCAAAGCTGCACTGAGGGAGAGCGTCTCGGGTAACGCTGGTTCAGCATGGGTTCCCGCCTGCGCGGGAAACCAATTTGTGCGAGCGGCGTTATTGCGACAGGTCGACCGCATACAGAGAGAAGCCCTTGCCGCCGCCATCGTCGGCGCGCAGCAGAGAGACATTCTGCAAACCAGCCTGGCGCGCCAGTCCCAGCAGGTCCGGCGCGGAGTGGAACACCACCGGCCCCGCTGTCTTCACTTTCGCAAAGCGCCAGCTGCGCTGCGCACCGTGCACCGAGAACGTCAGCTGCCTCGACGCCTTGATGTACGCGATCAGCACGTCGCGGTTGGTATCCGGTGAGGCCAGCACGGTCTTGCTGCCGTCAAGGCCCGGGAATTCCCCGCCGCCGCTGGCCCGGTAGTTATTCGTCGCGACAATGAACTCCTGCTTCGCTTCGACTGCCTTGCCGCGATACGCCAGCTTGCCGATCCGCTTGCCGACCGGCTGGGTGATGTCGATCTCGTAGCTGACGTCGCCCGACGTGATGGCGTCCAGGTTATAGCTCGGGAACGATGGATTGACCAGTTCCTGCGGCGCGCCCTTGCCCGGATCGATCGTGTTGAAGCGCCCGGCACTGTGCTCGAGCCACGCCGTCAGTCCCGCGCCATCGATCTTCACCGCGTACAGGGTATTCGGGTACAGATATAAGTCGGCCGCATTGTTCAGCGCCAGGCTGCCGGCCGGGACATCGGTGAAGTCGCTCACGCCGGCCGAGCCGCTCTTGAACGCCGACGCCATCGACAGTACCGGCAGCGCGGCGTATTGCGGCAGGTTCGCCTGCACATACCTGGCCACGTAATCGGCCTGCGCCAGGTTCACCACGGCGATCGCCGACGGATCGCCCACATCGGCAAAATAGCTCGACATGCGATACGCGCTGGCACCTACCGGCGTCTTGACGTAGCGGATGGTGGCCTCATGCTCGGCCGCGACCAGCGCCGCGATCTCGGGATCGGCCGCAACGAACGACTTGTCGGCCTGCTGCGCGCCCCGCGCCTCCACCGTGGTCAGTCGCTTGTCGACCACCCAGTGCGCGCCGTCCCATGCGAGGTGCAGGCCGATCACGCCGAGGTGCTTGCCCCACAAATTCGGCATCAGGGTCGGCACGCCATTGACCATTCCGGTCGCTTTGTCGACGCCGGCCAGGTTGAACTGCGCCACGCTGCTCTTCGCATTCGGGAAAACCTGGTGCGCGTGCCCCATCAGCATGGCGTCGATGCCCGGCACTTTCGACAGGTGGAAGTTACCGTTCTCCATGGCCGGCGAGTACGGGCTGTCGTCCAATCCGGCGTGCGAGATCACGATCACCAGGTCGGCGCCCTCGGCCTTCATTTGCGGGATGTACTTGAGCGCCGTTTCGCGCACGCCCTCGGTGTACACCTTGCCCTCCAGCCAGCGCTTGTCCCACGCCACGATGGTCGGCGGCGTGAAGCCGATGATGCCCACCTTGACCGTCGCGCTGAACGGCTTGCCGTTCGCATCGAGCGCGCTGACCTGCTTGGCGATGACGCGGTACGGCGCGAACAGCGGCTGGCGCGTCTTCGCGCTGTAGACGTTGGCCAGCACCTGCGGGAACGCCGGCCCGGCGCAGCGCGGCCTGGCCGGATCGACGCCGTCGACATCGAACCGGCTGCCGCTCACCTGGCTGAGGTATTTCAGGCCGTAGTTGAATTCGTGATTGCCGATGCCGCCGCCCTCGACCCCGAGCTTGTTCATCACCTTGTAGACCGCCAGGGTCTGGTCGCACGGCAGCGGCGCCACCAGCGCCTGGTAGTCGGCCAGCGCGGTGCCCTGGATGGTGTCGCCATTGTCGAGCAACAGCGTGTTGGGGAATTCCTTGCGCGCGCCGGCGATCAGCGTCGCGGTGCGGTCCAGCCCGAACGACGGATCCGGCGCCAGCTTGTAGTAATCGTAGCCGAGCACGTTCGAATGCACGTCGGTGGTTTCGAGTACCGCCAGCACAGCCGTCGCGCCCGCCGGCGGTGGACGGTCGCCGACCGCCGCGCAGGCGCTGATGAGCAAGGACAGGGGCAGGCAGTACAGAGCACGACGCATTGGGAAGTTCCGTGGGAAAGATGTGGATCGACAGCATGATACGCAGTGCACCGGCCCGCATCAAGCGTCAACTTGTCGGAACCATTACGCCGACTATACTTCTAATATGGATGGGGCCACGCGCGATGATCCGACAGACTCATACCTTGCTCGCCCGCTTGCTTCGCCTGCTGTTCGGCGTTTTCTTGCTGGCGTGCGTGCTGCCGCTCGCCGCGGCGAAGGCGCCGGTGACCCTGCTCACCATCGACGGCGCGATCGGCCCGGCCAACGCCGATTACGTGGTGCGCGGCATCGCGCGCGCGGCCAGGGACGGCAGCCAGCTGGTGATCCTGCAGATCGACACCCCTGGCGGCCTCGACCTGTCGATGCGCTCGATCATCAAGGCGATCCTCACTTCGCCGGTACCGGTTGCGTGTTTTGTCGCGCCAGGCGGCGCGCGCGCGGCAAGTGCCGGCACCTATATCCTGTACGCCTGCCATATTGCGGCGATGGCGCCCGGCACCAACCTCGGCGCGGCGACGCCGGTGCAGATCGGCATCGGCGGCCCCGAACCGGAGCGCGACAAGCCGGCCGCGCCGAAGGATGGCGACAAGGCCGCCAGCGCGCCCGCCCCGGCGGGTACCGCGATCGAGCGCAAGCAGGTCAACGACGCCGCCGCCTACATTCGCGGACTGGCGCAAATGCGTGGCCGCAACGCGGAATGGGCCGAGCGCGCCGTGCGTGAAGGACTGAGCCTGTCCGCCGAGGAGGCGCTGAAAGAGCACGTCATCGACTACATCGCGCCCGACGTCACGGCCCTGACGGCGCTGCTCGACGGCAGCAAGGTGCAGGCACTCGGCCGCGAACGCCTGTTGCAGACGGCCGGCGCGCCGCGCGTGGACCTGCTGCCGGACGCCCGGTCGCGCGTGCTCACCGTCATCACCAACCCCAGCATCGCGCTGATCCTGATGCTGATCGGCGTGTATGGATTGCTGTTCGAATTCATGAGCCCGGGCGCCGTTGCCCCGGGCGTGATCGGCGCCATCTGCCTGCTGCTCGCGCTGTACGCCCTGCAGCTGCTGCCGGTAAACTATGCGGGCCTGGCGCTGATCATCCTCGGGATCGGCTTCATGATCGCCGAAGCCTTCCTGCCCAGCTTCGGCGCGGTGGGGCTGGGCGGCGTCGCCGCGTTCGTCGCCGGCGCACTGATCCTGATCGACACCGACCTGCCCGAATTCGGCATTCCGCCCGGCCTGATCGTCACCGTCGCCGTCATCAGCGCGGTGCTGATCGCCACCATCGCCGGCATCGCCCTGCGGACCCGGCGCCGCGCAGTGGTCAGCGGCGTCGACAGCCTGGTCGGCACTGTCGCCGAAGTGTTGGACGAAGGCTGGGCCAACGCCGGCGGCGAAACCTGGCGCGTGCGCGCCCAGCTTCCCCTGCGGCGCGGCCAGACCGTGCGCATCGTCGGGCGCCGCGGCTCCATCCTCGACGTCATCCCCCTCGACAACCACCACCCGGGAGCACAGCCATGATCTTCGAATTCGGTTTCGGCATCGGCGGCCTTTTGATCGTCCTGCTGGCATTGTTTGCCATGTCGGTGCGCATCCTGCGCGAATACGAGCGCGGCGTGGTGTTCCAGCTGGGCCGCTTCTGGGCCGTCAAGGGGCCGGGCCTGATCCTGCTGATCCCGGTACTGCAACAGATGGTGCGGGTCGACCTGCGCACGGTCGTGCACGACGTGCCCAAGCAGGACGTGATCTCGCGCGACAACGTCTCGGTCAAGGTCAGCGCGGTGCTGTATTTCCGCGTGATCGACCCGGAACGCGCCATCATCCAGGTCGCAAATTACTTCGAAGCAACTAGCCAGCTGGCCCAGACCACCCTGCGCTCGGTGCTTGGCAAGCATGAGCTGGACGAAATGCTGGCCGAGCGCGAGCGCCTGAATATTGACATCCAGCACGTGCTCGACGCCCAGACCGACGCCTGGGGCATCAAGGTGGCCAACGTCGAGATCAAGCACGTCGACCTCGACGAATCGATGGTCCGCGCGATTGCCCGCCAGGCCGAGGCCGAGCGCGAGCGGCGCGCCAAGGTGATCCACGCCGAGGGTGAGCTGCAGGCGTCCGAAAAGCTGATGCAGGCCGCCCAGGTGCTGGCGCAGCAGTCCGGCGCGATGCAGTTGCGCTACATGCAGACGCTCGCCAACATCGCCGGCGACAAGTCGACCACGATCGTGTTCCCGCTGCCCATGGACCTGCTGGCCAGCTTGGCGGAACGGGTCCGCGGTGGCGCTGGCCCGGGCTGAGAGCGACCCGCCGCGCCCGGTCGGGTATAATCGAAGGTTCGATTCAACCCAATTTAAGACCGGAAACGCCATGGAAGCCGAACGCATCAACGCCCTCTCCGCCCTGCTCAACGACCTGACCGGTCGCGAAGCCGAACTTCGGAGGTATCTTTGACTACGATAAAAAGTCAGAGAAGCTCGAACAAGTCAACGAAGAACTAGAAGATCCGACCGTCTGGAACGATCCGAAACGCGCCCAGGATCTCGGTAAAGAGAAGAAGGCGCTGGAAGGCGTCGTGCACACGCTGCAGAAGGCCGATGCCGACCTGAAGGACGCGCACGACCTGTTCGACATGGCGCGCGAAGAAAACGACGACGACACGCTCGAAGCGGTCATCGCCGACGCCGACGCCATCAAGGCGGTCGTCGAGGGCATGGAGTTTCGCCGCATGTTCGGCAACCCGATGGACCAGAACAACTGCTTCATCGACATCCAGGCCGGCGCCGGCGGCACCGAAGCGCAGGACTGGGCCTCGATGCTGCTGCGCCAGTACCTGCGCTATTGCGAGCGCAAGGGCTTCAAGGTCGATATCCTCGAGCAGTCCGACGGCGAGGTCGCCGGCATCAAGACCGCCACGCTCAAAGTCGAGGGCGAGTACGCCTACGGCCACCTGCGCACCGAAACGGGCGTGCACCGCCTGGTGCGCAAGTCGCCGTTCGACTCGGCCAACGGCCGCCACACCTCGTTCACCAGCCTGTTCGTGTACCCGGAAGTGGACGACTCGATCGAGATCGACGTCAACCCGGCCGACATCCGCGTCGACACCTACCGCGCGTCCGGCGCCGGCGGCCAGCACATCAACAAGACCGACTCCGCGGTGCGCATGACGCACGGCCCGACCGGTATCGTGGTGCAGTGCCAGAATGACCGTTCGCAGCACCGCAACCGCGCCGAGGCGATGGAAATGCTGAAGGCGAAGCTGTACGAGCACGAACTGCGCAAGCGCATGAGCGAGCAGCAGAAGCTGGAAGACTCGAAGACCGACGTCGGCTGGGGCCACCAGATCCGCTCGTACGTGCTGGACCAGTCGCGCATCAAGGACCTGCGTACCGGCTTCGAGACCGGCAACACCAAGGGCGTGCTGGACGGCGACCTGGACGAGTTCATCTCGGCCTCCCTGAAGCAAGGCGTGTAATCGATGGCACTCGACAAAAGCGCATTCATCTTCGACATGGACGGCACCATCGTCGACAACATGGCGTTCCATACGCAGTCGTGGATCACCTTCTTCGAACAGCGCGGCATGTCGCTCGATGCGGAGGAATTCTTCCGCACCACCGCCGGCCGCCAGGGCAAGGAGATCATCCGCTCGCACATGGGCGAACACCTGAACGACGCCGAGGTGCTGGTGCTGAACCAGGAGAAGGAATCGGTCTACCGCGAGCTGTACGCGCCGCACCGCAAGACCGTCGGCGGCTTCGATGGACTGATCGCGCGCGCCAAGGAACAAGGCGTGGTGCTGGCCGTGGCCACCGCCGCGCCGACCGCGAACATCGAGTTCACGCTCGATGGCCTCGACCTGCGGCGCCATTTCGACGTCATCGTCGGCGCCGCCGATGTCGCGCGCGGCAAGCCGAATCCGGATGGCTTCCTGCTCGCGGCCGAGCGCTGCGGCGTCGCGCCCGAGCGCTGCATCGTGTTCGAAGACGCGCCGCTGGGCGTGGAAGCGGCGCGCCGCGCCGGCATGCGCTGCGTGGTCCTGACCACCACCCTGCCCGCCGAAGCGTTCGCCGAATTCGACAACGTCATCCACATCGCCAGCGATTTTTCCGAACTCGATATCGACGCGCTGCTTGTTTCATTAACCGCGTGAACAGATCAATCAACTAAAAATACCTACCATGACAACGGACATCCAGGACCAAGCCGCGCAGCCGGCTGACGAAAACAAGATCATCGCCGAGCGCCGCGCCAAGCTGGCCACGCTGCGCGACAAGGGCGTCGCCTTCCCCAACGACTTCCGTCCGCAGCACAAGGCCGCCGCCCTGCACGCCGAATTCGGCGAAAAGACGCGCGAGGAACTCGAAGCGAACCCGGTCGCCGTGGTGCTTGCCGGCCGCATGATGCTCAAGCGCGAAGCCGGCAAGAAGGCCGCCTTCGCCACGCTGCAGGATTCGTCGGGCGCGCGCGCCGATGGCCGCATCCAGATCTACGCCACGCTCGACCTGACCGGCGCCGCCGCGATGGAAGCGCTGCACCACTACGACCTGGGCGACATCCTCGGCGTCGAAGGCACGCTGTTCAAGACCAAGACCGACGAACTGACCGTCAAGGTCGCCAACCTGCGCCTGATCACCAAGTCGCTGCGCCCG
>CXWL01009583.1_pt1 | contig 25957 bp, 29 predicted proteins | sample 590931 | NCBI WGS metagenome assembly CXWL01 (sample SAMEA3498368, study PRJEB10139) | groundwater metagenome | biome: water well; material: biofilm material | place: Germany | collected 2015-04-27
TTCGACACCGGCCCGAGCATGCCGCAGGCGCTTACGCTGCCGGTGTCAAACAACGCTAACCAAGAATGCCCCGTCCGCCACTTTGTTACCAGTGGCCGTCGCGGCGGCAAACGAGAGCCGCCGCCACGCAAAATCAATCGCGACAATTCTCATCGCCGGCAAGCTGGCCCATGCACTCAAAATGCGGTTCGTGAACCCATCCGACTTGGCCGTTCTCGCGCCTGACCTGCGCCCATAGTCCGAGCGTTGCCTGCGTCGCTGGGGACACCGCTTGCTGTTCCCATTCGACTTGCACCTGCTCTTCCAATGTCCCTCGCCCACCACGGACCCAGTAATTGGAATAGCCTTCGCCCTCATATTCCAGCTGATAGACGACTTCGCCAGCGCGGAGGTCTTGGGCGGCTTCGCGTACAACACCGCGGACAGGTATAAGTCTCGTTTCAACGGTTTCGACATCGACCCACTCGCCAGGGGCCAACGTGGCCAGAACACTTGCCGTCGGGCTTTGCTGCGTCAGCAATGTCGTTGGCTCGATCGTACGCCAATTGCGAAAGGGACACCCGCCTTCACCCTCGCACCCTGGGTAAATGTAGACGCCATCGACAATGGGCGGTCCGTCCGCCGCAGGCGCCGCGACGCTTTGGAGCGCTGACGAATCCACGGGCGCGGTCTCCCCATTGCAGGCGCTCAACGCCAAAGCCGAAGCCAGAAACGCAACACGAATGAACATTGGCCTCGCTCCAGAAGATTGTTCAGCGGTCCACTGATGCAACGTTCGTCAAATCCCAAACCTGCGCGACACCGCGCCCCACCGTGAGGATGCGCGTTCCATTGGGAGAGAAGCTGGCGTCAGTGACGACGCCCAAAGGTCCTGGGCGCACGCCAGGAATCGTGGGGTCGAATGGCCTAAGTCTGAGGACGACCTCGCCTGTGGCTATGTCCCACAGGCTCGCAGTGTTCCAGGGGTCACCGGTGAGGAGTCTCGTCCCGTCCGGCGAAAAAACAACGCTGTGGACAGGCTCATGCCGACTTTCAATTCCCAGCGTGCGAGTTGCCTGTCCGGTGTGCGTGTCAAAGATCGTCACGATGTCCCACTCCTTCATGGCGAATTGCCTCGCATCGAGAGAAAACGTGGACACCGCGCCGAAAGTAGGCAGAGCATGGAGCAGGCGCCCGTTTGCCGCGTCCCAGATTCGAGTTGGCTCCTCTGCGGCCGAAGGTGGGTCCGCTCCGCCCCAAGTCACAATGCGAGCGCCATCGGGGGAGTACATGACACCACCGAGCCTATCGAAACGGCCCCCAAACATAAACAAACGCCGGCCGGTAGCGGTATCCCAAAGGCTCGCTGTGTAATTGTCGGACAAAGTCGCAATGCGCGTTCCGTTGCCTACAAGTCGGGCGGTGTTCACGCGACTTGCATCATCATGCACGGAAACCACGACGCGGCCATCCGCAGTTCGAACGTTGGCGGCGCCATCTTCGACCGTCACGGAACGGTTGTCGGTCTGCGGAGCGAGGGCGACGGGGAGGCCGCTCGACGCGTCCCACGCGCGTTCGACGCCATTTGTTGCGTACGCGCGCTCGACGCTTGAGGTGATGACGCGGCTGCCGTCCGCCGAGAACGCCGCGCCAATGATAATGTCCGCGCGAAGCGTGTAGAGGAGCCGAGGGTGGGCGGTGTTTGATGCAGGCGCAGTTTCAGGCTGAACGACCCGCGCGCCGTCGACGCAGTTGTTTTCATAGTCAGGAAGAAAAGCACATGGGCGATCGAGCGCCCAGCCTCGCGTCCCGTCGGCGCGCTCCAGCCGCAGCCAGCCTTCAAAATGCTGTTGGGGACGAAGCTGCTCCCATTCGATCAGCGGGGCGTCGGGGCTGTTGAAGCGCACATCCTCGTACGGACCGTTGCCCACGACTTGGTATGAGTCATCGCCGGGATCATCCCAATCATGGAACGGGTAGGCGTCCCTTTCATTCGGGGCCGTCGGAAAGACCGTATCTCCAACCCTCAGCCGACCGCCCGCCCGGCGCACAATACCGCGGTGCGCGTAATATGATATCCCCAGAAAGCCAACGGCATGGACGTTCTCGCCGGGCGCGATCTCTGCAATGACAAGCGCAGATGAAGTGGGACGGTCATGCAGCGCGGCGGCGCCCGCCGTCCGCAACGGCGCCGGAAACTCCACGCAATAGCCTTCGTCCTCGTCGTCATAACAAAGTTCTCCATTGTAAACGTGGAACGTCGGATCTTCGACGCGCCGTCCTCGCGGCGCCAGCGCGCACACCGCGCTCTGCTCGGTCTCCGGCCACCAGAGTCCAGTCCAACTGGCCCGCAAGGCCAACGCCGCCGCGCGACACGAGCGCTCAGTCCCGCGCTCGACGGTCAAGTCGAGCACGCCGCGCAGACGGGTGCGGCTCGCCCCTGCGACAGTGCAAAATAGGTCACCCCGAGACTCGCGCGCGCGACCGGCCCATCGGCCGCCAACGCCCGCAGCGGCGCCCCGGCATTGCTCGCCATAAACCTCTTCGTCAGTCTCTCTGATCAATCGGTTGCGAACTCGGCCAGCGGGGAATTCACGCACCGGCCCTTCGGATGCAGCGTCGGCCGCAGCGGCGGGCGCCGCATCTTCCGCCATGGCTGCTCGCTCGGCCCCGCCCGCGCCTGGCGCCTCTGGCGATAAAGCGCATGCGCAAAGCGCAAGCGCTGCGACGAAAGACCCTGCACGCAAGGATGCCCCCCAGAAGACTTGGACAGTAAAACTAGGCGTATGCGGCGCGACCATCAACAGATGCTCGGCTGGAAGCCAGCGGTCCATCTAGCGTCCGTAGCGAAACCGCGCCGCGACGCCGAGGGCGGTTTGCATGCCTTCGCCGAGCGGTTTTAGCTGCGCTTTGAATTTCTCGAACTGCATGACGTTGCCGATGCGGGCGTCGAGGAAGGCCCAGGTTTCGGCATTGTCGTCGCTGTCGTCGGAGAACCAGCGCGCGTAGGTGCTCGCGAGCACGCCCGAGAGGATGGCGCGTTTGGAATAGAAGTTCCCGTCGGTCGAGGTGTCGCCAAGGGCGCGCCAGATCAGGTCGGCAGTGCGCCACAGCAGGCGCGCAGCTTCGGGGGCGCGAAACGGTTGCGCCAGCGCCCTGGTCATGGCGCGGGCGGCTTGCTTGTAGGCCGCTTGCGCCTCGATCCGCACCTGCACCGCCGCCTTCACCCGTTCGCTGTAGCGCATTTTAGCAAGATCAAGCCCGTCCAACGCTTCCAGCATCGCGCTGTCAGCACGGGCGGCGAAGGCGTCAAACAGGTCGAACGCGCCCTTGGGGCAGGCTAGCGCCGCCTCCCCCTCGGAGAGGCCCGCCTCGGCGACCGCCGCCTTGAACGCGGCCTCGGTCCAGCCGAGCCGGACGGCATGGGGGGCAAACGCCTCCAAAATCTGGGCGCGAAAGCGGGCGGAGGGGGGGGCAAGCATGGACGAACATTAGGCCTCGAATGGCGCCGCGTCGATCAACCTGGCATGGACAGGCGTGCGGCGTTTTGCTATGGCCCCGCCTTCGCTTCAGAACGGCCAGCGACGCACGGCGTCGCCGGGGTCCGTTTGGCATCTGAGTTTCGCGTTTGGGAGAATGGTCCTGGTACAGATATTTGTCCGCGATAACAACGTCGACCAGGCGTTGAAGGCGCTCAAAAAGAAGATGCAGCGGGAAGGCACTTTCCGCGAAATGAAGCGCCGCAACCATTACGAAAAGCCGTCAGAAAAGCGTGCGCGCGAAGCCGCTGAAGCCGTGCGCCGCGCCAGGAAGCTCGCCCGCAAGCGCGCCCAGCGCGAAGGCCTGCTGCCGCGCCCGCCGCCAAAGCCGCGCACGTAGAGGCGCAAGGCGCGTTGAAAGTTGAACGCCGTTCGGCTCTGGCCGGGCGGCGTTTTGCGTTTTATGGACAGCCGGGGAGCTTGCCATGTCCACCGAACCAACATTCCTCAAAGGCTTCGCGCAGATTGGCATTGTCACCACCGAGCCAGCCAAGCTTGTCGCCTTCTATCGCGACGTGCTCGGCTTTCCGCTGGTGTTCGAAGCCGGCGGTATGAGCTTCCTGCAGGCAGGTGCGACCAGCTTGATGATCGGCGCCGCAACCGAACCTCAACCCATCGGCGGCGATATCTTGCTCTATTTCGAGCCCAAGCATTGGGATGAAGCCGAAGCGCGGCTTGTCAAAGCAGGCGTGGCGTTCGAGCGCGAAGCGCAAGTGGTGCAGCGCCACGAAAATCGCGAACACGTGCTGCGCCCGTTTCGCGATCCAGAGGGTCGGCGGCTTTATTTGCTGGGCTGGCGCGTAGCTTAGGTCATTCCTTCGCGCGCTTGCGCCCAAACAAGCTCGACATGCTGACCTGATTGACGACGCCGGCTTGAAACACGCGCGCGGCGAGCAAAAGCAGAACCGCGACCGTCGCCAGCATCATCGCCCCCATGCCGGCGATCTCCGCCCAGCTCAAACCTGCTGGCGCCCGGATCAGCAAGAGAAACGGGGTGAACAACGGCACCCAGGAGGCGCCTTCAATGATTGGAGAATTGGGATTGTCGAGCGCCGGCCCGATCAGCAGCATCGGCAGAGCCAGCACCATCGCAACTGGCCCAAGCAACGTCTGCGCTTCCTGGATCGATTCACAGAGCGAACCCAGCGCCAGGAAAATCGCCCCATACATGAGATAGCCGGCGACGAAACCGATCGCGAATGCGGCGATCAAGCGTGGTTCAATGAAGGCGGCGGCGATCTGCCCAAACATGGAATCGCCCATCTGCGTGGCCGCCATCGACAGCAACCCGCCGCCGAGCGCGCCCCAGAAAAAGAACAAGGTCGCGCTGACAGCCGCAACACCGAGCAGCTTGCCAACCAGCAGTTCGAGCGGCGTGACGCTGGTGAGCAAGGTGTCGAGAATTTTGTTCGATTTTTCCTCGATCACGCCCGACAACAACATGTTGGCGACCGAGAACACCACGCTCCACAGCACAAACGAAAGCGCAATCGCGGCGAAGAACGGCGCGCGCTGGCGCAGCGTGACTTGCCCCGCCCCAGCACTTCGGCGCGGATCGAACTGCGCCACCTGCGGGTCAAAACCCTGCAACCGATCGGCCTCTTCCGGCGCCAACCCATAGGCCGCCAACGCCTCGCGTTGCATGGCCAAACGCATAGCGCGGCGCGCCACGTCGGAAGGCTCGTCATGCTGGAGGCTGACGCTCCAATACTCGATTCCCGGCGCCCCTTCCACGCGCCGAAGATAGAGTGCGCCATAAAGCGAAGCGCCGCTGGGCAACGCGCGCGCGCCGTCGAGATAAGGCTTCAGGCCCTCGATGTCCGGCGCGGGCGCAGGCGTGATCAGATAGCGGGGTGAGGGCGTTGGGAAGGCGCCAAGCGCGTTCGATGCGCGCAAGTTCACCAGCGATCGCGCAGCTTCGATGGCGGTCGCGCGATCGGGCGCGGCGTCGAACGCCGCAAGCACGTCGGCCACAAGCGTGGGCGCGGCGGCGGCGAGGTAAGTCTCGACCTCTTCGCGCGCATCGCTGCGGGCGTTGGCCGCAAAGGCTTCGGTGACGCGAGCGCCATCCTCGGCGCGATCAGCGATGATCGCCAATACCCGCGGGGGTTCGGCGCGCGCCAGCAGCACTGGCGCAAACATCAGGGCGGCGATGATGAGCGGCGCGGTGACGAGCGAGAGCCAAAAGCCCCACGCGCCCACATAGGCCAGATAATCACGCCGCGCGATGAGCAGGATCGAATGCATCAGCTCTCTCCGCCCACGGCGACCTTGTCACCCACCACCGCCACAAACGCCTCGTGCAAGCTGGCGCGCGCGGGCTCAAACAGCGAAAGCGGCGCGCCTGCATCCACGCATGCGGACAGAAGTTGGCGCGATCCGACCCCGTTTTCCAGCCGCGCGCGCCAGCGGCGGTTGCCGTGCTCCTCGCCCTCAGGTGAAATACTGAAACCGCGCGGCGCGAGCGCAGCAGCGAGATCGAAATCACCCTCGGTTTCCAAGACGGCAGCGCTTGGCGCCAGCGCCAGCGCTTCTGGAACCGTGCCCTCGAACGCTTTGCGGCCTTGGGCGATGAGCAAAATGCGATCGCACAATCGCTCGGCGTGTTCCATCACGTGGGTTGAAAACAGGATCGTGCGCCCCGCTGCGGCTTGCGCGCGGATCGTATCCTCAAGCACACGCTGGTTCACCGGATCGAGCCCGGAGAACGGTTCGTCGAAGATGATGAGATCGGGTTCGTGGGCGATGGCGGCGAGCACTTGAACCTTTTGCGCCATGCCCTTCGAGAGCGTCTTAATTTTCTTGCGCTTCACCGCGCCAAGGCCGTGCGTTTCCAAAAGATGGTCGGCGCGCTTGAATGCCGCCGACGCCGGCGTTCCCTTGAGCCGCGCCAGGTAGGCGATGGCCGAACGCGCGCTCATCGCCCGGTAGAGCCCGCGTTCCTCCGGCAGATAACCGACGCGCCTCAAGTTTGCACGCGTGATCGGTCCGCCAAGAAGAGCGATGCGCCCAGCGCTGGGCTTGAGCACGCCTACAGCCATGCGCAGCGTCGAAGACTTACCCGCGCCATTGGGGCCGAGCACGCCGTAGATCGCCCCATGCGGGACTTGGAAGGAAAGGCCGTGGACCGCGGTGCGCGCGCCATAGCGCTTGACCAGGCCTTCTGCTTCAAGCGCTGCGTTCATGCGTCGACACCAAAGCGGAGCTGGAGGACAAGATCAAGGTGTTTGGCGCCGGTGTCGTTCGTCAGTCCTGGCTGGACAGCGCCGCCTAACTTTGGTTCACATTCGCAAGCTCAAGCCAAGGAACGCCGCAATGCGCATGATCGCTCTAGTATTGGCCCTTTTCGCCGCCGCCTGCGCCAATTTGGAACCTGCGCGCGCGCAGACGGCCCAGTCAGAACGCTACACGCTTGATCCAGCGCATACGCAAGTGGCGTTTTCGATTGAGCGTTTCGGCTTCAACTACGTGCTCGGCCGCTTTGACGCTGTCAGCGGCGAGGTGTCGCTAGATCAGGCCCGGCCCGCGAACAGCTCGGTCATCGCTACGATTCAAACCGCAAGCGTCTCCTCCGGCAATCCAACGCGCGACGAACATCTGCGTGCGCCCCGTTGGCTCGACGCTGCGCAATTCCCAACCATGGAGTTCCGTTCGACGTCGGTGCGCCAGACCGGGCCCGAAAGCGCCGAGGTGACGGGAGATTTGACGCTCCACGGCGCCACCCACCTTGTCGTGCTGACGGTGACGCTCAACCAGCTGGGCGCGCTGCCAAACAATCAACAACCAGGCGCCGGCTTTTCGGCAACAGGCGTGATCTCGCGTTCGCAATTCGGGATGACGACCGCGACAAACTTGATCGGCGACGAGGTGCGCATCACAATCGAAGCCTTGGGGCAAGCTGCGGTCGCGCCCGCGCCTTGAGGTTGCTATGGCGTATTGGTTGGTCAAGAGCGAACCGGAAACTTGGTCCTGGCATGCGCATTTTAAAAAAGGCGCGGACGCCTGGACAGGCGTACGCAACCACCAAGCCAAAGCCCATCTCAAAGCGATGAAGCAGGGCGACCGCGCGTTCTTCTATCATTCCGGCGGTGGCAAGGAGATCGTTGGCGTCAGCGAAATCGTCCGCGAAGCCTACATTGACCCAACCGATGCAAACGGCGCGTTTATGTGTGTCGATCTGAAAGCCATCGAGCCGCTGAAAACGCCCGTGACGCTCACCGCGATCAAAGCCGAGAAAAAACTCGCCGAGATGGTGCTGGTGAAAAACTCAAGGCTCAGCGTGCAGCCGGTCAGCGGCGCGGAATGGGCGCTGGTGCGAAAAATGGGCGGATTGAAGTAAGCGGCGCTTATTCCTCCAGCTCCGCCACCAACGCGTCCATGGCGTACACCTCTGTCAGCGCCGTGCGGATCAAGGGCGCAGCGACACTGATCGCGCGGTTTAGGCCGCGGTCGTAGAAATACTCCCCGCCGAGCGCGTTGATATTGCCGTCGAAAACAACGCCGACGACGCGGCCTTCGCGGTCCAGCAGCGGCGAGCCGGAATTGCCGCCGATGACGTCGTTGCTGGTGGCGAGGTTGAATTGCGTATCCCCATCAAGCCGGGCGCGCGCCTCAATCCAGCTCTTGTTCAAGGCGAACGGCGCCGAGCCTGTCGCGCGTTCGTACAAGCCGCTGACATCGGTGAACGCGCCGATCGTGCGCCCGTCAGCTTCGGTCCAACCCAACACACGTCCGTAGGAAACACGCGGACTGAAAGTGGCCTCCGGATATTGGCTCTCGCCGAACGCCTGAAAGCGGGCCCGGGCGATGCGCTCCTGCGCACGCGCCGCTGGGGCCTCCACCTCGTCACGGAAGCGCGCGCGCACGGCGCGGGCCTCTCCGTCCCAGGCGCGCACGAACGCGATCATCGGATCGTCGGAGGCCGCGACCGCCACGGCGCCGCCGTCCCACATTTGCATGCGATAGTCTGGATCGATCAGGCGCGAGCCGGCGAGGCGCAGCGCAAGCGCGTCCGGCGCCTCGCCTCCCAATACCAGGCTCACGGTAAGGGTGTCCGCCCCTAAACGCATGCGCAAAGCAGACAACCAAAGCTCAAGGTTGACTTGCTCAAACGCGGGATCGATCGGCCGTTCGGCGCCGATGACCTGAGCGATCGCGGCAAGCCGCGCTTGCGTATAGCGCGGCAAACGCTCGGCGTCCGGCTTTTCGCGTTCTGCCGCGCCACGCACGATATCGCGTGCAAACGCGAACAGCTCCGACCTCTCGCCGGCGCGCAGTTCAAGATATTGGTACTGGTAAAAGAGAGCGCGATGGGAAACTTGAGACCGAGCGATTTCGCCCCATGCGTCGCCCGCTTCACGGGCGGCGGCGCGGTTGCGACGGACGCGTGTGCGCAGATCGTTCTCGCGGGCAGTAATGTGCGCGAAACCGGCCGTATCGACCAAAGCGCGTCTGCGCCCCGCCAGCGCAGCCTGCGCGTTCTCAATGCCCTGCAGCGCCGTCGCGGCGACACGCGCTTGATCCAGCCCAAGCGCTGCGAATTCCGCGAGCCGCACGCGCACCTCGTTCAAGGATTCCAAGCGCCAAGGCAGATTAACGTCGCGCTCAAACGCGAGCTCTGCGCTTGATCTAAGCCGCGAGGTAGGTCCGGGATTGCCCGCAGTGAGCACGATGTCGCCTTCGGTGAGCGGCGAAAAGCGCATCGACAGATGCGTGGGTGTCGCCGCTGGCGCGCCGTTCTCATAAAGCCGCAGGAACGCGACGTCGACGCAATAGCGCGGAAAGCTGAAATTGTCGGCCTCGCCGCCGAATGCAGCCATGGCGTGCTCGGGCGCGAACACCAGGCGCACGTCATCGTAGCGATGGTAACGGTAGAGCGCGTAGCGCCCGCCTTGGTACAGCATCACGACTTCGCAGCGTACCGCGCCCTGGCTGCACTCGCCTTCAATGCGCGCCATCTCCGCATTGCGCACGCGTGCAAATGCGTCGGGCGCTGCAGCGGCAGCGGCGAGGTCAATGCGCGCGGTGACATCAGAGATATCTATCAGCACGCTGACGATCATCGCCGGGCAGCGGCGCTCCTCGGCGCGCGCGCGCGCCATGAACCCGGCCGCGATGTAATTTGCTTGCGTGCTCGACAGCGCCTGCACGCAAGCGATGACGCAATGGTGGTTGGTAAGCACAAGGCCAGCTGCGCTCACGTTCGAAGCAGAACACCCCGGCAAACGCGCGGTACCCGCCATGACGCGCGACAGCCAAACCTCGTCAGGCGCCCAGCCCATCTCCGCCTGCATACGCGCAGCGGGGAAGTTGTCGAACGTCCACATGCCCTCTTCGGCCGCGGATGGTGCGGCGGCCAGCGCCAGCATGACGATGGTCGCGCCGATGGCGCGCAGGTTCTGACACATGGATCCCCTCGACTCAGGCAACCAAAGAAAGCGCAATCCTTCGCGCTATTCCAGGCCAAGTTCCGCCAGCATCTGCGCTTGCACCGCCGGCGAGAGCTGATCGGCCTTGGCGATGAACTCGCGCACTTCGGATTCGGGCACGCCGCGGATCAGCACATGCGCGCGGTCATCGCCCTCCCCGGGCCCGCCTTCATCAGCATTGACTTCCACGCTATGGCCGCCGATGTCGATGGACACGCGACCGCCTTCTTCGCCCTTGCCGCTCGCATCGCCGCTGATGGAGAGGTTGAGCCCCGGCAAACGCAACGACATCACCTCGTCCATCGGTTCCTCTGCTGGCGCGGCGGCGTTGAACGCGTGCAGCGCGACGGCGTCCATCAGCGCCGAGACGCCATCGGACGCGCGCGCGGCGACTGTATCGCCTCCAGGCGCTGTAACCAGATAGATTTGCTCAGCTTCGCTGGCGCGAATTTCGAGCGTGTAGCCGCTGTCCGCGCCGCCCGCGAGATCGCCGTCCGCGCCGGGTTTGGCCTCAACGCAGGCGGCGGCCAACAGCGCGACGAACGTAGCTAGAACAACACGCATGAAGATCTCCATCCATGCCATTGTCGCCGCGACAGGCGCGTTCGGCAAGCGTGTCTGCTGGTAGGAAATTCAGCGCGTGCGCTCGAAGCGCACCACTTTTTCTTCGCGGTCGACATAGGCGACGCGGTAGCCAGCTCCCATCCAGGAGCGGGCGTGGCTGTGATAGCCCTCGTTGTCATTGGCCCAAAACGCGCGATGCGCCTGCGCGCTCGGCGGCAAAGCCTTGCCGATGATCGCCTCGATGTCCTCAAACGACAGCAATTCCGGACGGCCTCCGCGCCGCTCAAGGTGAGCCTGCAACGGCTTATACTTACGCATGCACGCGCCTCCCGCTTGCGCCATAAGATCACGGGTGCGCAGGGTCAGTGATTTGTGGTTAGCGAAAGGTTACCGGCGCAGCCCTTCCCAGGTGATCCGGTTCCGCTGCGGCTCATTGCGCCGACCGCGGGCAATGGCGAGATACTCTGCGCGCGACGTCGGCCTCACGTGGACGCCCAACAGCGTGGCGACATCGCGGTTGTTGCGAACCCACGCGGCGACACGCTCGAAAGTTGGGTTCCAAAGCACCGCCTCGATGTAATGGTCGGCCCCCATGAAGACGCCAGTTTCCGGATCGTGGAGCGCCAGCATGTGATCGACGTGCGAGGCCCCAGCGAAGTCGATGACGCGCAGCCGACTCCCCGCCCCATCGACAATTTCGAAGCCACCCTCGGGCACAGGTTGAAACTGCATGGCGACATTTTCGCGCGGCCCTTCCAGGCCCTGAAATTGCGGGCGGTTTGACGCGGCGTAGGTTTGCAGCACAACTTGATTCTCAGGCGAGGACAGAACCGTTGCGCCAATATCAACATAGGCGCCGACGCCGCCAGCGTGATCGGCGTGGAAATGGCTCACCACGACGTAGCGTATCGGCTTGTCGCCGGCGACGCGCCGAATTTCAGCGATCACCTGACGCGTCTGCGAGATTCCAAGCGGCGCCTCGTAAGCCACCACAAAATCGTCCATCACCACAAAGGGAACCTGGTATGTGCCGCCCGCCAGCCCGGAGACCTCATAGACGCGGCCGGCGATCTGTGTCGCGTGCACCTGCGCCTCGGCGGGGAAAAGCGTGAAGCCTTCCGGCGGCGAGAAATCCGCATCACTGAAGACAGGATTGATCGCGACATCGGTCAAGTGCAGCGTCTGGGTGGGAGCGCCGCGGCGCAGCGCTCGCACGCCGGTCGGAAAAATCACGCCGGCGACGGTCTGGTCGCCGCTGAGTTCAGCAACCGAGACATCGTCTGCGGAAATCGGATCGGGGGCGACAGCCTCGACGCGCCGTATCTTGTGCGTGGCGCGGGCTACGTGCACGCGAAACCTCGTGAACTCGTCGAACGAGAATTCGACAATATCGGCGGGCCCTTCAGCCAGCATGCTCTCGCCGACCCAGGCGGTCGTGCGGAAATTCTGGAGCGCGCGCTGCAAAATGATTGGGGGAAGCCAGCGTGAGGAAATCATGACCGCTCCGCCCGCCGCAAACGGCGAGGGCGCATTGGCGGTTTCGGTGTAGTCGCGCGGGACCCAGCGCGGCGCGTATTGCACGCCGCCTCGCCAGATGGTGGCGAACGCGCTGTCGTAACCGCTGTCGTAGTGCTGCTGGATTTGCTGGTAGAAGCGCGCACCGGAAAAATCGAAGCGGCTGACGATCCGCAAACCGCCGTCGCGCGCGGGATTGCCGATCCGCGCGGCGGAATACCCCTGAATGTCATTGGAAACGTCCCCCGCCGCCACGTAGGAGAGCGCAGTGATCGCGCGCAACGCCTGCGCTCCGCCAGCCGCCTGCACCGCCGCATTGATCACTGCGCGACCGCGATAGAACTGATCCACCATGCCGGCGCGGACGGGAGCGCTAGCGGCGCTTTGCGCCTGTGCGATCGCAACGATACCCGGCGATGCCGCCGCGACGATCCCCAAAAGCGCCGCTCCCGCCCATGCTCTCATCGTTGCCTCCGCGGCGCATCGCGCGCCTTGCCGCGCCACGTGCAACCACAATTGAGGCTATGACAATGACGCACTTTTCGGTAACCATGGATGCGATGATCAACACGCCCACCGACCCGACCGCGCCGAACACCGGCTGCCCCCTCACCGCCGCGCTCAACGCCGTCGGCGGCAAATGGAGCATGATCTGCATGTACTGGCTCGCTTCCGAGTCACGACGTTTCGGCGAGCTTCGCCGCCTAATGCCGGAGATCTCCCACAAGGTGCTCACCGAAACGCTGCGCGACCTGGAGCGTGAAAGGCTCATCATTCGCATCGTGCACTCGGCAATGCCAGCGCATGTGGAGTATCGACTCTCGCCCCACGGCGAGAGCGTGAAGCCGTTGATTGAAGCGGTGCGCATCTGGGGGCGCGATCACTTGACGCGCACAAGCGCGGCGGAACAGGGATTGTAGGTAGATGAAAGCATGAGCGCGCGGCGCGGCGCGCGCTACGTGAGCTTCACTGGCGGTGCGAGCCCACAACGCGCTGCGCTAGCGCCCAGGTTCTTGTCGCGGCTCTAGAGCGCCGCGCCGGGCGTGACGGCTGTCAGCTCAGCGCTGTGCGTGGCGCGAGGGCGCATCGCACAGCGGCGGCGTGCAAGCTCTTGTCGCGCGCCCAGAGCGCGGCGCCAGGCGTCAACGCGGCGGACGCCAAGAGGCAGGCATCGACATAGCCGACGCCCGTGTTCGCCAGTTTGTGGCGTTCAATGAACACCATCACCTCTGGATGCGCCGCGACGACCACAGACGGAAGGTTGTTCAAATGCCGCAGCACCTCCGCGCGCCCTTTCACGCTGCCCAGCGCGATCTCGCCGATCACGCAAGGATGCGCGAGCACCTCGTTCTGGGTGAGCAGCGCCGTGAGCTGGGGATCGGCGGCGCGGAAATGATCGATCCAGATCGAGGTATCGACCAGGATCATGGCTAGCTTGGCCGGCGACGCGGCGGCGCTTTGGCCTTGGGATCGGAGCCCCCCAGTCGCGCCAGCCGGCGCGCGGATTCCCGCTCGATCAGCGCTTTGAGCGCCTCGCGCACGAGCGCGGTTTTCTCGCGCATGCCGGTGAGGGCCTCGGCTTCGGCGAGGAGATCGTCATCAAGGGCGAGCGTGGTGCGCATGAGGCACGGATTATGGCATCATATGATGCGGCGTTCAAGGCCGGGCTGCAGAGCACAATGGATAGCCCGCGCGCTGAAGCCGCGCTGTCTCTCCCGCGCCAAAGCCGAGTTCCGTCACCATCCAATCCGGCACGCACCAGCGGCCGGGGAGTCGCAACAAGACATAACTGCGCATGCCTTCCTCGCCACGCCAGAGGATAGCGGCAGCACGCGTGTCGCGCGGACTGTGCCACACGTAGAAATCTTCCTCGTTCTCCATCTCGCCCCAGAAATAGCGCGAGACAACACGGTCCTGGTCAAATTCGCCAAACACAACGCGCTGGACTTCGATTGACATGTCACAAACAAAGAAATAGCCGCCTTCGTCTTGTCGCACGTTCCCACATTCCCAATCAGGCGCGAATCTGCCCTCTACAATCGTCAAATCCTGACGCGCCGGGCTTATCGACGCGCAACCAGCCAGCGCCGAAATAGCCAACGCAAACGCGAGCGCCCTGCGCCAGCTCCGCCGGCGCATCGACTACTCCGCTGCCACGGGACGCGCGTGGCTAAGATCATTGCGGCGCGCGCCACGCACGGAATCCGCAGGCACATCCACGACAGCGATCGTTGAGCCATCGACGGCAAACAATTCGAGCAAGTAACCCGACAGGGCGCCGCTTGGATCAGAGTGAATCGAAACCACCACGCCCGCATCGCCCGCCACTAAGTTGTGCGCCGGCATGTCCCGGATGAGGACGACCACGTCATGCTCTGCAATTATTCCGGCGCTCATACCCGCGGCTCCACAGGATAGGCGGTTACGAGGCGCGGGGCAATCTCGCCATTTCTGACCTCCCAGACCGCCCGCACCTGTCGCAAACCGCCAAGCGGCATCTCCAATGGCCGCTCCACGGCGTACAATACGCTATATGGCGTGGTTCTCACAATGGCTTCGGCGCCGGCTGCATGGACCCTGAGCGCGCGTTCCAAGGTCTCGTTCGTGAAGCTGTTAGCCAGGAAAAACCTAGCCTTTGGGCCGCCCTTCGGATGACTGAGGTTCAGCAAGTACCCAGAGAGCTTCTGCTGCTCCGCAACAGCGCGCTCGAAGTTCGGGATCGCCGCCAACTCATCGCCCGAATTTCTGGAACTTGATCCGGCTCGGAATGATCTCGCTCACGCCCAGGCGGCGCATTTTGTCTTCTTCGTACGAGTCAAAATCGCCTTCGAACCACTCCACATGTGAGTCCCCTTCGAACGCCAAAATGTGCGTCGCCAGCCGGTTCAGAAACCAGCGATCGTGGCTGATGACTACGGCGCAGCCGGCGAAATCCTCAAGCGCGGCTTCCAGGCTTTGCAGCGTTTCGACGTCGAGATCGTTGGTCGGCTCGTCGAGCAGCAGCACGTTGGCGCCGGTGAGCAGCGTTTTGGCGAGGTGCACACGGTTGCGTTCGCCGCCCGAGAGTTGGCCCAGTTTCTTCTGCTGATCGGCGCCTTTGAAATTGAAACTCGACACGTAGGCGCGCGAAGGAATTTCGCGGTTGCCGACGCTGATAATATCCAGCCCGCCCGAAATCTCTTCCCAGACGTTCTTCTTGTCGTTGAGGCTATCGCGCGATTGATCGACGAAGCCGAGCTTCACAGATTCGCCAATGCTGATTTCGCCCTCGTCCGGCTTCTGCTCGCCGGTGATCATCTTGAACAGGGTCGATTTGCCGGCGCCGTTGGGGCCGATAATGCCGACAATGCCGCCCGGCGGCAGCTTGAACGTCAGCCCGTCGATCAGCAATTTGTCGCCGAACGCCTTCTTCAGACCGTCGAAGGCAATGACGTTTTGCCCCAAGCGCGGTCCCGGCGGAATTTGGATCGTTGCAAAAGTCTGCTTCTCGCGCTCAGCCTCGGCGGCCATTTCATCGTAGCGCTGCACGCGTGCCTTCGACTTGGCCTGCCGCGCCTTCGGCGACTGCCGCACCCAGTCCAGTTCGCGCGACAGCGCCTTTTTGCGGCTCTCGCTCTCGGAAGATTCTTGTTCGGAGCGCTTGGCTTTTTGTTCCAGCCACGCCGAATAATTGCCCTCGTAGGGAATGCCTTTGCCGCGATCGAGTTCCAGCGTCCACTTGGTCACTTGATCCAGGAAATAGCGATCGTGGGTGACCAGGATCACGCAGCCGGCAAACGCTTCGAGATGGTGCTGCAGCCAAGCGACGCTTTCGGCGTCGAGATGGTTGGTCGGTTCGTCGAGCAACAGCATGTCCGGCTTGGAGAGCAGCAGACGACACAAGGCAACGCGCCGGCGCTCACCGCCGGAAAGCTTGGTGACGTCCGCATCGTCAGGCGGGCAGCGCAGCGCGTCCATGGCCATTTCGATCTTGCTGTCGATGTCCCAGGCCTCGGCAGCGTCGATTTTTTCCTGCAGCGAAGTCATCTCTTCCATCAGCGCCTCGGAATAATCTTCGCCGAGCATCATGCTGACTTCGTTGAAGCGCGCGACGAGTTGTTTCTCCGCGCACCAGGCTTCGACGTTTCCGCGCACAGAAAGCGCCATATCGATGTGCGGCTCCTGTTCGAGATAGCCCATCTTGGTGCCGGCCATCGGCATGGCTTCGCCGGTGAAATCCTTGTCGAGCCCGGCCATGATTTTCATCAAGGTCGACTTACCCGAGCCGTTGACACCGACAACGCCAATCTTGGCGTCGGGAAAAAACGACAGCCAAATGTTCTCGAATACTTTCTTTCCGCCCGGATAGGTCTTCGACAGACCCTGCATCGCGAAAATATACTGCGCCGGTTGAGCGGCCATGGGTTCCCTCGGATGAAGCTGAGCGGCGCGATATAGCGGCGCCGCCACGGGGCGTCCATGAGGCGAACCGCACCGGCTTCGTTCCACAAAAATCTAAACTGCGCTCGCCGGGCGAGAAATACGTGTTAAAGTTGTAGGAAAACAAGTGGGGAGAAGCAAGATGGCGACGCGCACGCTTCGTGTTTTGGGCGTTCACGGCTTAGGCGATCATCGCAGCGGTGAATGGATCGACCGCTGGCGCAAGGCGCTACAAGAGGCGATCTCGCCCAGCGGCGAAACCCAAATCGTGTTCGAGGACGCCTCTTACGATCACATCATGGGAGCGACCAAGATCAGCCCATGGGAGACCGCGGCCGCAGTCGCGAAATTGCTGGCCGGCGCCATATTAGGGCCTCGCGATATTGGCGCGCGCGGCGGCGCAGGCGGCAAGCTACACTTCACCGCCGGCTACGTCGTGGCCTGGGTCGAGGACAAACGCTTTCAACGCCAGACGCGGCAATTTATTCTCGACAAGGTGCGCGAATTTCAACCCGACGTCGTGCTTGCACATAGCCTGGGCACGCTCATCACCTACAACGCATTTTCGCACGCCGACGCCGCCGAACCCGCGCTCGCCGCGCTTTTGCAGCGCGTGACTTATGTGACTATCGGATCGCAAATCGGCAACAATTTCGTAAAGCGAAACCTCACCCATGGACGCATTGAGCCCCTCGCCGTCCGCTTCTGGCGCCACGTGTTCAACCGCCACGACGACGTGTTCACCGCGCCAATCGCGCTTCCGGGCGCGGCGAATTTTAGCCAGACGCGCGCGGATTTCGATACCGACGACGACCACAAGGCTGAAAGCTATATCAACCACGCCAACACCGTCTCCGAAGTCTGGACCCCCCTCACCGCGGCCGCGCCCAGCGTACGCGCTTTCGGCGCGCCAATGCCCGCGCCCGCGCGCCGCACCGCCGCCGCCCGCCGCGCGGCCAAGCGCGCGCTTCTCATCGGCATCAATGAATACCCCAACGAGAAGGATCGGCTCGAAGGGTGCGTGAACGACGTCTTCTTGATGAGTTCCGTTCTGCAGGAATGCGGGTTTGACCCAGAATCAATCCGCGTCTGCCTCAATGACCGCGCCACCACGCAAGGCATGCTGGAGCGCTTGGCCTGGCTGCTCGATGACCCGCGTCCAGGCGATGAACGCTTGTTCTATTATAGCGGCCATGGCGCGCGCCTGCCCTCCTATGGCGCGGACGGCGAGCCCGACCATCACCTCGAAGCGCTTGTGCCTTGGGATTTCGACTGGACCCCACAACGGGCGATCACGGATGAGCAGATTCATCAGCTCTACAGCCAACTGCCTTACGACATGCATTTCGCGATGGTGCTGGATTGCTGCCATTCAGGGGGCATGCACCGCGATGGTGCGGCGAAGGCGCGCGGCATTACGCCGCCCGACGATATTCGCCACCGCGAACTCAAGTGGGATTTGAAGACACGCATGTGGGTTTCGCGCGACTTCGATCGCCGCGAAGGCTTCACCACGAACAAAAGCGTCAACGCAAAGTATTTTGGAGAGAACGGCGCAACGCTGCGCCTAGGCCGCGCCGCCATGCTGCGCGGATTGACTTCGGCGGAATATCAGCGCGTCAAGCGCGCCGAGAACAAGAGCATTGTCGGACCATACCTGCCGCTCATCATCCAGGCGTGCGATGAGCTGCAATATTCCTACGAATACCGCCACGGTTCGACCAGCTACGGCGCCTTCACCTATTCGCTCGCGCAGATCGTGCGCCAGGAAAAACGGCTGAGCTTTAAAGCTCTCGTCGAAAAAACCAGCGCGCAATTGGAAGATCTTCAGTACCAGCAGAATCCGCAAATCCTGGGCCCGGAAGCCGTAATGGGCGCCGATGTGCCCTGGATGCAGGCGTCAAGTCCCGCGCCTCGGCGCGCCAAAGCCGCGCGCAAGGCATCAGCAAAGCGCGGCGGAAAGAAAAAATAGCAGCGACGGCGAACAAAAAAGGTTGGAATAGCTTGAGATAAGCCCGGACGTGTCGAAGGGCCGGCGTTTGCGCCGGCCCTTCACGTTTCCGTCGCCGCAGTGCGGTTACGCCGGAACCCATTGGCCCGCCGCGTTGCGGCAGAAGGTTTCCTGGGGCAGCGATTGCGTGCTTTGGCCATCGCTCACCGTCGCGCTGACGCGGCGGCACTCAGGACCGCGGTCAGGCGCGGGCGCGGGGCGCGCTACCGAAAGCGAGCGCGTTCCACCTTGGTCGCCCGGCCAGCTTTGGTTTACGCCTTGGCCGGAATTGAGCGATTGATAATAAGCGTTCTCGACCCGCTGCTGTTCGCGTGCGCTGAGCCAGCGGCAGGCGCCGTAGGTGGCCAGCCCGCCGACCGCAGCACCGATGGCCGCGTTCTCACCGCGATTATCCTCATCGCCAATGATAGCGCCAGCGACGGCGCCGACGCCCGCGCCGATCAGCGCGTTGCGCATGCATTGTGACAATTGCGTGCGCGGCGGGCCGCCGCCATAGCCCCCGCTTGTTGTTTCGCAGGACGCCAAAACAAGCACGCCAGCTAGGGCGGCGCAAAACAGATTCAAACGCATCGTGACTCTCCGTTCATACAAAAACACTGGCTCACGGAAAATCTAGCAGACAAGTGCGCAGGCGGCGAGTTCAGCGCTGCTCACGGCACACTGTTTCGGCCGAGCCTGGGCGTGTCCAATGCACTTGCGAAGCGCGTCCGCGCAGCTCCGCGCCGCCTTCAGCGTAGCGGTAGCCCGAGCCCGTGATCCGAGCCGGCAGATTTAGCGTGGTGTAGCCCTCTTGCACGACACGTGCGGCGTCTGGACCATAAGTGAAGCTGACGTTCAGCTCCGAACCGTCCGCGCAACGAAACGCGACCGAGGTCGAGCCTGTCGCCGGCCCGGGACAAGGGGTCTGGCAGCCAGCCAGCATCAAAGCCGCAAGGGTGAGCACAACGCGCATCTGGGTCTCCTCAGCAGTCAAGACCCGCCGCTGCGTGAACGCGCGCTTGCCGGCATCGGCGGGCTGGCTCTAAACAACGCCCATTCAAGGGGGTGCGCAATGTCGAATGGGTATTTGCTGGCGGCCGAGGCCGACGTTTCCACCGCGCGCGAGATCGGCGAAGGCTTCGGACTCGAGGTCGCAAGCGCCGGCACGCTGAACCAGAGCGCCATCGCACCCCTGGCCGAGGCGCCCAATGTCGGCCTCATCCTCAGCCTGGCTGCAGCGCAGGACGAGGCCTTCGTGGCTCTGCTCCGGGGTCTCGCCCAGGTGCTGCAGCGCGCGCAGCTCATTCTGGTTGAGCCCGAAGCGCGCGCCGCGTTCGCGTTCCTGCCCGAGGCCTGGCCGGTCATGTCCATCGAGGAAGCCCGAGCGCGGGCGCTGGCTTTGACGCGTGACCGCGAACCTCCGCAAGAAGAGACGCCGCCCGCAGCGCCGCCCGCCCCACCGATTGACGACGAGCGCGTGCAAGAGCAGGCCGCGCAAGAGCTGGAAGACGTCGGTTCGCCGACCGAGGATTTTGGAGATGCGCCCGCGGAAGTCGAGGCCGCCCCAGCCGAAAGGTCGCCGGTCATCGTTGAGGAAAAATCCTCCGCTGACGTGCTCGCAGGCGGGGCCGCCGAACCGCCGCCGCCAACCGAAGATCTCACCCTAGCGCCCGAACCCCAAGCCCCACCCGCTGAACTCGATGGCCAACGCGATGAGCCCGTGTCGGCGGCGCCCGAGCCGGAAGAACCCGTCATCGTCAGCGCGCCGGTCCCGATGGCGCCCGCGCGCAAGCGCGATGTCGATAGCGACGACCTGAGGAGCGCAACACGCAGCGGTCCCGCACCCTCAAGCGCGGCATCGAGCGCGCCTGCGGACGCAACCGCGTTCGCCCCGAAGAAACTACGCCGCAGCTCGCCAGAATTGGTGCGCATCGCCATACACCAACCCAAGGATTTGCAAGCAGTGATCAAGGCTGCGCGCAAAATCGATCCCGGCGCGGTTCCCGCACCGCAGAGCATGCCCATAGGCGAGGTCGCGCTGGGCGCCAGCGTCGGCGTATCGCTGGAAGTGCGCGGCGGGGCCTGCAACGGTGCGTTGCAACGGCGTGTTTGGACCGGAGAGGCGATCGATTTTTCGTTTTCGATCGAAGCTGATCCCGATGTGAAGCAAGCGGTGTTGCTGGCGCGGGTGTTCGTCGACGACGCGCAGATCGGCGTGCTGGCTTTCACGCGGCAGGTCACCGGGGCCAAGCCGCGCGCCGCTTCCGATGGCGAGCGCGTGCGGTTGAAACGCCACAAGCGCGTGTTCATCTCCTATTCGAACAAGGACCGCGAAGTGGTCGCCGCCATTGCTGTCGCCTACGAGAAAGCCGGCGTGCCGTATTTCTGGGATCGCACCTCGCTCAAATCAGGCGAAGAATGGAGCCCGCGTCTGCGCCGCGAGATCGACCGCGCCGACCTCTTCCACCTCTGCTGGTCAAAGTCGGCGGCGGCGTCCGAGTGGGTGGAGAAAGAGGCTGAGCACGCACTCACACGGCGGCGGCGCACGGGCGGCAAGAGGCCTGAAATCACCGTGCAGATGCTCGACGGCCCGCCCTGGGCCCCGCACCCGCTTCACCTCGACAGCATCCAGTTCGACGATTTTGTACGTGCGGCAATCGTCGGCTACGCGCGGGGTGAAGGATGACGACCTCAAACCGCTAACGCGACGAGCGCCCTGCCTCAGCGCGCAATTTCAACGCCGAAGCACTGACTCATCGCGCCGGCATGGCGGCGCCAATTTCAAAGACGATGGTGACTTCGGCGGTGTAAAGCTGCGGCTCGGGCGCGATCGGCGGCGGCGTGACGGCCACCTGCGCCGCCGCGATTTCGCGGGGAGCGAACATCGCACGATTGCCGCTCTGCGCGATCATGTTGCTGCCGCCCTCTTCCACCAACAGCAGCCGCCCGAGGCGGAACCCCGCGCCTTCGACATAGATGCGCGCTTTATCAACCGCATCGCCGATCGCCGCTTCCCGTGCCGTGCGGCGCGCACTGGCCGTGTCGCGGATGGAAAACTCCACGTCGCTAAAATTATCCGGCTGCGCGTTCATCGCGCTCTCCACCGCGCGGCCCAGCAAGGCAAGATCGCGCACCAGCACCGTCACCGCAGCCGTCGCTTCATAGCCATTGATGCGATCGGGCCGGCGCTCGCCGCCTTCGCGCATCACCGGGGTGACGGTTATGTCCTTGCGTTCAAGCGTAACGGTTTGCGGATTGATCGCGCGGATCGCCGCGTCCAGCGCCCGCGCACGCACGCCCACGGCGTTGGTGGCCTCTGCAGCGGTTCGCCCGGGACTATAGAAGGAGACGCGCACGCGCGCCTGATCGGGCGGGAGGTACACCTCCGCCCGCCCCGCCACCCGCACCACCGCCGGATCATAGGGCTTCAGCGGCGCGATAACTTGCGCCTGCGCGGGCACGGCAAGGCCGATCGCAAGCGCCAACGCGGCAATCCAGCTCTTCATTGGTTTCTCCAAAGCCATCCTCGCGCAGCCTAGCGCAATCGGCGACCAAGCGTCGGCACAAAATCCCACCCGCGCGAATCTCAATTCGGACCGCCTCGACTGCTACGCGGACGACCCGCCGCCGACCCTGCAGCCCGATGAGTGCTTTTCGTCCGTCCAGGAGAATGCTATGCGCCCCGGCTGCCAAAGCGCTGGGGCCCGTAGCTCAATGGTTAGAGCCGGCCGCTCATAACGGTCTGGTTGTAGGTTCGAGTCCTACCGGGCCCACCACGTCCCCGCAAAAACCGTGCACTTTCAATGAAGGTTGACACTTGGACTACGAAGGTTTGACAGCGCGTGTTCCTCAGCCGTTCAAAATCAACCGCGCTATAGCCTCCCGCGCCAAGCGCTCTTGATCCGCTGCTTTGGTGTAGCGTTCAACCTCGCGCATGGTGGCGTGCCCTGTGATCGCCTGTATTTGTTTTGTGGTGCATCCGGCATCGGCCAAACGAGTCGCCGCAGTTTTTCTAAGCCCGTGTGCGGTGCGGTTATGAAGTCCGGCAACCTTACAGGCGTCCCGAAACCAGTTCCCGAATGAAGCCGACGAAAACGGAGCGCCGCGCGCCGTTGTGAGAAACGTCAAGTGTTCGTTGTGTGTGGAATCCAAAACCACCTTAAGCTCAGGGTGAAGCGGAATGACCAGTTGCGCGCCGGTTTTTGATTGCTTCACGCGGATCGTATCGTCGGCGATATGTTGCCGCCCCATGCGTACCACATCGCCCCGGCGTTGCCCTGTGTAAAGCAGCAAGCACAACGCCATGCGCTCCCGCGATCCCGCCGGCCAATGTTCCAGGAAAGCCGCAACGTCGGAATCGGACCATGTAACGAAGCCGTCGCCCGTTCGCTTGAACCGCTTCATTCCAATACATGGGTTGTCTTGTCGCCACCGGTGCTCGATAGCAAAGTTGCACAGTACCCCGATTGCTTTCAGTAGATTGTTAGCGGCACCGGGTCCGCCCTTCTCCAACCATTCGCCCATGTGCTCCGCAATGTGACGCCGCTCCAAATGCACAACACGCTTGGCGCCGTGCTTCTTACGCCATCGGTCAATTCGGTTACGGTTGGTGCGCTGGGTTATAGGCGCCAGTGCGAGGAAGTTGGGCGACCTGTAGTAAGCAACGGCGAGCGCATCAAATGTCCCCGGCGCTGGGGCAAGCGAGCGCAACGGTCCAACCGATGAAAACGCGGCGGCGGCTAATTCATATGCGCCCATGAATTCCGCCTCGCCCGGTTTACCCGGGAGCGGCAATTGGCGCCCAGCGCGGCGGTAATAATAACGCATCCGCCCATGGCGATCACGAAACGATTGAACATAAGCGAGGCGTAGCGTTGCCATTCAAAGCACCCGGTCAAAATCATTGACCTGTTCCGCTTCCTCTCCAAGCACCGAAAACGCAAGGTCTAACGCCTGACGGTCGAAAATGAGCCGTGACCGCACGCGTTTTGCCTTAGGCATGAGCCCATCTGCAACGAGCTTGTCAAACGTCCCGGGGCTAACCCCAACGTACCGGGCCGCTTCGACGCGGTTCAAGCCGCGCGGGCAATCGAAGGGTAGCGCGCGGCTCATTTCACGAGCCGCAACGATATGGAGTGCTCAAGCCCGTCACCGTCGCGGCAGAGACGGCATAGTCGATTGTGAATGCCTTCGCTTGGGAATTGCCGCGCGCAACACAGACAAGGACGCGTGGTCGGGGGAGCGGGCCGAACGTCGTGTTTAGTCAGCGTACGCGGTGTATAGGAAAGTTCGCGCCGTAGTTCCTTCGCGGCCATAACGTCGGCGCGTCGCCACAGCGTTGCGCGACCGTTGGCCTCCCACCGCGCGCAATCGAGGGCCTTGAGCACGGCGCGTGTGTGCTCATGTGAGCAATCGAGCAATCGGGCCGCTTCCACAGTTGTGATCCATTCGGCGTGCATGTTCCGTCTCGAAATAAGTTGCGCGGGTTTGCGAGGTTTCACCGGTTTGTGCGTAAAGCCGCCGACGCCCGGAACCTTGCCTTGACCGTCCCCATGCCCGCGCGCGGGCTGACGCAAAGGAAAGCGTCGGCGACTGTTCGGTTCAATTCATTGCGTGCGACCTCACGGCTTCGCGGCGCTCGCGTTCAACAGCGATGAAATTGCAGCCCACTTGCACATCAATAACTAACGCGGCCATTTGATATTGCGTGGGGATATGGCGCAAACGGCTCGCTCGTTTCGCGGCGTGGACAAGCTTGATCATGCGCGCCTGGGTGAAACCCTTGAGCTTACCCAACAGCGCGTTTGCGGGTTCCACGCCGCCAACCATTTCAACTAGAGCCGCTTCGGCCATTGGCCGCATGGTCGCCGTGGCGCGCTCCAGTGCGTCAAGATCGTCGTCGCAAAGTTCGTGGATACGGTCGGGGCTGTAACCAACCTTCGCCCACGCATTTTCAGCAGCGCTGCGGATATTTTCTAGGTTCATGGTTTCGTGCTCGCGATGGGCGCATCGGCCCGTTGTTGTAAGCTTAAGGGCGTGTGATCATCGCCGGCCACAACCGCCGGCATGTTTTCAAACCGGCGGATTTCGTTGGCGCTCATGGCGCCGATCTCTCTCGCGGTTCGGTAAGCTCCCCAACGAGTTGACACGTCGCCGCGCAACAGGCCGCTTAGATCATGTTCAATAATGAGCGTGCGCCGGCCTTCGGTTGTCAGGAGGCAACGCGCCATCGCTTGCTCAATCCGCGACGCTAACGGCGCGAGCGCGTTCGTAACGAGGTCCTGTGCGGCCTGTTGTGCCGAACCGTAGCTCACGCTTTGGCTGATACCGACCGACGCGGGCGGAACCCCGAAAATACGAGCAACATCCTCATTGCTCAGCTTGCGCGACTCCAGCAATTCTGCGTCGGCGTTCGAAAACGTCGCCGGTATGAATTTAGTACCAGCGTCAAGAACGCGCGGCGTGAGACGGTCCGGCGCGGTGTCCTGAATTGCAGCGGCGGCTTGTTTTTTTCCGCGTGCGGACAGATCGGCGGGCTGTTGAATGAAGCCGCCGATTTTCTTCTGCGACGATTCGAGTGCAGCGGACTGAAGTTCAAGGCCAAGACCCAATGCGCCGCGAGCAATGGCGATAGGCGAACGGCCCAACATGCCATCCTCACTAGACGCCCGGATGTGAAGCATTTCTTCTTGCAACAGCACAACCGGGCCACTTGAGCCGTTGTACCTGTAACGCACGCGGCCATTTTCCAGGCGTTCCAATTGCACCCGTGAAGGCTCAAGTGGCCAGAGCGCAATCACCTGCCCGCCGCCGTTCCGTTCTACGCGGGCGTACGCGTTCCCGGCTGTGTCCAGCGAGCGCGTGAAAAACTCTCGCGTCTCGAAAGCAGTCATGAGCGGATTGCTCAGATCGACCAACACGTCGGCTAGCGGGTTGTCGGTGACGCGTTCCTTGTCGCCATTCGGAAGCCGCCTGTAGAGTTTCAGCGGAACCGATGCCAACAGTTCCGAGCGAAGGCTCACGCAACGGGCCGCAACGGCGAGGTTGGACAGCACCGCAGCGGATGTGACGTAGCCACTGCTAGCGGGGTGGCGCGCTATGGCCCAAGTGTCCGGTGCAAACGGGCTATCGAGAACGCGCTTTTCATAGCCGAGAGATTTTAGGATACGGTTGATCATGACGCGCCCCCTTCCAATTCGAGAAGGCGAATGCGGCGGGCCAATGCATCGTCGCCGCGATAACCCAATGAACGGGCGCTCACGCTGGTTTGCGGGTATGCGGGCCACGCCCTGACAATGGATATCTCGCGAAGGTCAATTGCCTTCAACGTTCGGAGCGTTCCCTGCCACGTGTCCTTGAGCGCGCGGAATCCGAAGCTCGCGCCGCCTAGTGTGCCCGCGTCGGCGAGGGCTAGAATGTCGTCGGCGAGACTTGTCTTGGGTAGCTCGATACGAAAGTGAAGGCCGCGCGAATCCTCAATGAGGTCCAGCGATTTGTTTCGTGTTCGCGCAAGTAGCGCTGAC
>CXWL01014429.1_pt1 | contig 25942 bp, 25 predicted proteins | sample 590931 | NCBI WGS metagenome assembly CXWL01 (sample SAMEA3498368, study PRJEB10139) | groundwater metagenome | biome: water well; material: biofilm material | place: Germany | collected 2015-04-27
AGGCGGATCGCAAAGGTCAGAAAGGGAATCGTGGACTCAACTGAGGTGGTCCAGGGCTCCGGCGCGAGGAGTCCGGCAAGTCCAAGCGCGATGCCTACAAGGCCTGCCCCAGCCGCAAGTCCGTGCGCGACGAAATTCTGGATCCTCGGTCTCCCAGGAAAGCAGGGTGGGAGGATGATGCCGGCCATGTAGATCGCCAGCAAGCCGACGAGTAGAACAGTCATTGTTGCAGTATAGTCCTCAAGAAGCAGGCCCCGTGGCCGGACAGCTGTCGCATCCCAACGTTCCCACACGTCTTCGAGTTGGGAACTGGAAAACTCGAATAGCCTCTGGACACCTTAAAAGGGATGGCTTGCGACATCACGCGATATCCGAAAAACGTTCGCGCACGACGAAGATTGAATGCAACCCACGAAACCACTTCATCCGAACTTAGGTTTCTCCATGGGACCGTACCGGCTCCAAATGGACCGCCCCCCTGGCTCTCTGATGGTGGAGAAGAGGAGGCCCGAGTGGCACAATGGCCTTGCCGGTATAGGCCTGCGAGAGACTCCCAATCGCGTGATAAAAGGCGAGCGTTCCAACCGCCAGGTGAGCCACCCCCGGAAGCGTTTCTGATATCAGATTCAGTCTCATACAGACGGTAGAGAGAAACGTCAGGGTAATGACGACATGAAGAAGGCTTAAGGCAACAGAGCGGTATGCGGTCAGATAGACCATGACCGCTGAGAAGAAAACATAGACTAGGTTGATCGGAACAAAGAGGGCGCCATCAAAATGGAAGGTCGTGCCCATGCTGACTAGCTGGGCTAACGACACGGTGAACCAAAAGAAGCCATACATCGTGAGGGCTGTCCCTCCAAGCTGTTCATTGTAGCGAATATCGGCAACCCCGGCGAGCACCTGCACGAGACCGCCAAATACCAGGGCAATGACCAACACCCCCACTCGATCCACCTCTGGAATTTGTCCGACTTGTGCCATGCCTACGGTCAAGGCTCCGACGGCGAGACCAAACAAACCGATGGCCAGCACATCGATCCGGCGACTGGTCGTTTCAGTTTTTGTCATCTTCTCTTCCTAACGATCCTCGCCTACACCACACACTCATTGCCAACCAGGAATCCTGTTCCACCAGCTGCAGGCTGACGGGGAGGGGCCTCCAGCAATAATGGCGACTCACTACGGAGTCTGGCGGATTAAGGTCGGCACGATGTGGCTCTGGGCGTCTTCGGTAATGCCATACCGGCTGTAGGCTTTGTCCACCATCTCGTTGACATAGAGACACCCGGTTGGCGCAGGAATCTGCCGCGTCAGCTTCTTGCCCTCGGGTGTCCATTCGACGACGATGTCCTGTGTACCGAGCCCCCAGGCCATCCGGGCCAGGATCAACAACGCTGCAATGACCAACAGCGCGTTGAGTGTCACGTTCCAGCATTGCCATACGTGTGCTTCTCGGCGTCCACCAGATGGTGCTGGGTGCGTCGCACCCTTGTCACTCCATGTTCAGTGATCCTGCTTTTTAATCATCGGATCGATTTCTCTCTGCGTTTCCTCGAGCACGTTGTAGCGATTGTACGGATGCTCCATCACCTCGTTGGCGTAGAGCCGCCCAGTCGGGGCCGGGATCACGATATTGGCCTCCACGGTCCCCTTCGGGCCGATGGTGACGGTTTGCTCTATCGTGGTACGGATATAGGGATGCCAGACGACCAGCTTATAGGTACCCGGCGGCACATCGGTCATGGTGAACCGGCCCTGCTCGTCCGTCTTGGCAAAGTACGGGCTGGTGACGGCCACACCCCAGCTCTCCATGTAGGCGTGAAAGCCGCATTGCATGACGAAAACCCGGCGGCCCTTGCTGAGATTGACCAATTGCTTCATCGGCGCGCCGGCCATGTGTTTGTGGTACATCCCGGCCTCGCTGCGATCCTTCAAGTTGCGCGGGTGCTGCGGATTCATCGGCAGTGGCACGTTGAACAGCACGCGCGGACCCAAATGCGAGGTTTCATAGGCCTGAATGTCGTGCATAACGGGGTCCATGTTGACCACCCTCACCGTTTGATCGCCCCGCACGACTGTCGTGAACGGGACGAAGAGGCAGTCTTTCGCTTCGATTTGCGGTACGCCCCCTTCGACGAAGGGTTTGCCTTTGTCGATCCCCTCCAGATAGACCACCACCTCGCGAAACTCGCCCGCCGGCCCGACCTGGAACGGTTGCAGGATGCGCCAGCCTTGCCCATCAGAAATGCGCCCGCAATAGTATTGGTCCGGCAAGGTCGTGAGATTGTAGCCCTTTGGTTTGGGCACACGACCGTCGAGGGTGATTGATCCTACTAGTCGTCCGCCATCCGTCACAGCGCCTTCTTCATAGGCCCAGGCGAACGAGCCCATTCCAGTTATCACCGCGACAATTGCAGCAAGTAAATATCGCATGACAGATCCTTTCTTGATGAAGGTAGCTATCCAAACGGTCGTCCAGCGCCCTTATGAAGGCCGCGTTCCTTTCTGACGATGGACCGAATCCACTATACGCTGAATCGTATCGGCTGTCAGATCACGGATCGTGATGTGCGCCTCGTCATCGCCGTTGAAGGTGCAGAGAGCGATGGTGAAACAGTCGGTGCCGCCACGGATGATTTTTAAGGCGATATTCGATTGATGGCAATGGACACCGACAAACAGACAGACATCGATCTTGTTGGTCCAGATCGTCAGGTTCGGATGATTCGGATTGATCTCCTTTTCCGGAATAATCTTCGGATACTTCGGACGATAGTCGGCCATCGGAATCTGCTTGGCGGGAATCGCCTCGGCCAACGCGCGGATGACCTTCGCTTCCCGACGAGCTTGGTTATTCCAAGCCCACAGCACTAACGGACCAGGAAAAATCGTCGGATTTTTCGCTTCGACAAGGCGTCGGGCGGCCTCATCGATGGCCTGTTGCTCGGGCACAATGACGCCCATCACCAATCCCTCGCCCTTGGAGGGACCCACGATGCCTTGCGCCGACGCGGGTTGTGCGAGATAGCCTTCAGGTCCGATCGCCATCTTGAACTTGTCCGACTTCATGCTCCCCACTCCTTTCCCTACAGAATAAACTATACCGTTCCTAATCCCTCTCGTAGAAAGATCTCCATCGGCGTTAACATTTCCCCTCTTTCTGGTCTCACTACCGATACCGGGAAACAACACGCACCCACCACTCGATCCGCATACCCGTTTGCCTCCGTGGACTCCACGAGAACCACCCGACCGACGGTTTGCGCGAAGCACTCCAGCTCGCGGATCGGAAAAGGCACTACGTCGATTGGATAGAGTGCCGAGACGTTGAGTCCAAACTCCCGACACAGCGTCAGGGCGTCTCGGACGACACCCTGCGCGGTGCCCCAGGCCACATACCCGACGGCTGCGACTCCATGTGGGTCCTGCTCCAACGCGGTCCGCTCCCTCGTCGATGCGAACCGCTGGGCGTCGGAAAACGAGACGGAAAGACATCGGGCGACAAAGTTCCGCAACGCACCGACCTCGATGTTGTGTTGACGAACGGCCAACTCGTCATCGAGTGCCACGACGACGATATCGGCCTGATCGTCTCGGACCAGACGTTGTCCATCGATTAACAGCCGGACGATGTCACGCACGTCTGCGGCCACAACCACTCTGGGGCGGCGGTGCCCATTGATGCAGGCGTGAATGGCTGCGTCGTCCCCTCCGAACAGCGCAATGACGGTGCCCTCTGGCCCTCGATAGACCTGCGCGCTCGGATGCATTTCGCTTCGCAAAACCGACACCATGCCGTCCGCGAGGTCCAAATGCCTCCGCAACCAGGTCTCTGGCGATTCATCGAACTCCTTGCCGCCGGACATTTTGCCGACACAGGAACCCACCGCAAAACCCAATTTGGCGGCTTGCTCTCCCGTCAACATCCAGGGACTTCCGTCGCCGGTTTTGAGCGGAATCGAATAGACATCCCGCTTGGCTACACAGCGAGCGGCAAAGTCGAATCCTGCCTCGAAGGAGCGCGGAGCGGAGCCTATGCTGGTGCACGCGTTCAGAGCTGCCTTGGGAACTCCCAACAACTGACAGAGTGCCCCGAGCGCTGCGCACCCTCTCCCTGACAACACTTCATGGGGATCGCTGAGTTGTCCTAGTGGAACCGCATACACGGTCACACCATCGGGGATGAGCGGACGCAATCGCTCTTGCTCCGGCGGCTCCCACAGCAACACACTCCCTCGCTGGAGGCCATACCTCCGGAATTCCGGGATACCGTCTCCCACATACAGCAACACGTCGCACCCATGGCCCATCGAATGAAACGACCGACTAGCCAGACGAAGAGTGACACCAACTTCGCCGGCCGCGCCTCCTGGCCTTCCCTCCTGCCCGATGACGAACACTCCGTGGGCGGCAAGCGCACGAGCAATCCCCGCAATTTCCCTGAGCACTCCAGCACTCCCACACCCCACCACCTTCACAACCATGTCGAAGGGTTGATCCATAGGGGCGGGCAACCAAGGGGAAAGTGGACTCATACTGGGCCATGCTCCTCAGGTCGATGGCCTCGCGGGCGAGAAAGCCTCGCCCTGGGGCCTCACTCCGATGCTCGGACCGGACACACTGCGTAGCCGTTTACAAAGAGATAATCGTAAAACGCCTTCAGAAAGAGTCGACCATCCCGTGGGAAGATCCTTCGTCCGTCCCAGTCCCGTACACCGCGTTGCATGGTGGCGCAGAGCCCTGCGTGCCCCGTTCGGATCGATCCCGTGACAGGGTCATATCTCACGATGGCCGAATAGCCTCGCGGCAAATGAACGGTGAGCGCATCGATATTGACGGAGGTCTCGACAATACACTCGCTGTCGTCCTGCTTCCTTGGCTCGTCCCCTATGGGTTTGTTCATGTTTGCACTGTCAGCCCTTTTCTTCCTTGGCATGGCCAGCCCTCCTTATCCCGACCGTCTCGGGAGAATGCGTTGTGAAATGTCCACTCTCCCATTGCAACACTTGAGACGCGCCTCATCGTGTTCCAATCGCCTTGTTGCCGAGAACGGCTGTCCTTCAGCGGATCGACGGATTGATCGCTTCCAGGCCGTGATTCGCCCGACTCTGCGTACCGGTAAACCGCACCGTCTCGCCGCCCTTCGGCATGGCAATACCCAATTCCTGACGGATCTCTCGAAAGATGCCGATGATATGGTCCATTTTGGCGACATCCAAATCCTGCACGCTGAGCATGGCGTCTTCATGAATGTCGTGACAGAACGCGACCGTGAGACAATTCGTTCCGGCTCGCACCATCCGGAGTGCAAGGTTGGCATAATGGCAGTGAATGCCAATGAACAGCGCCACCTCGATCTTGTTTCCCCAGATCGTGAGGTTCGGATGATTGGGATTAATCCCCTCTTCCGGATCGATCTTGGGATACTTCGGGCGATAATCCGGCATCGGAATAATCATGACACCGGGAATCTCCGCCGCAAGCCTCAAAAGCGCCTGTCCTTTGGCGATCCATTCCTGATTCCAGGCCCAGAGATACAAAGGACCGGGAAAGATTGTGGGGTTCTTCCGGGTATAGAGTTGCCGCGCGGCCTCGGCAATCACGACATCCTCTGCCGCCTGGTTTCCATAGAAGAGTCCATAGCCAGACTCTGGGATCTGCACGCCAAGTTGCATGGCACAGGGAGGATGAAATCCAGCCGGCCCTACGTCGATAATGCGCGGTGTTTCCTGCACTGGGGGTTTTTCCATGTGGGGTGTTCCTTTCCTTGATTGTTGCTCGCTCATCACACAGTCCGTCGTCATCCCGGTGAGAGATCCGCCGTCAAGTCAGCTACTCGCTCTTCTTGTCTTCGTTCCGACACTTACCGTCTAAGGCCGCGCGTGGAGGGAAACAGTCTCGGGCAGCTTGCGAGAGAAGACGCTCTGCTTCGGACGCAGAACACAATCCCGTCACGGGCCAAGATCAAGGAGGAGTCGAGGGAGCCCTGACCGTACGATCAGGCCCTTCCCACAATCGGGAATCCGCACGCCATCTCTGGGCGCACAGAGGCTGGAGGAGTACTGGGCCCTTCGTAGGTCACCACCGATTGCACACGATTCGCGCATCGGTCCTGTTCCTCGCTTCTTCCTGCCGCATAACTCGATCTCACATGCAGCAACCTCTGTGTGCACCGAATCGCCTGTACTGACGGCCAACGTTTTGACTGCCCCGCCTCACGATAGAGCGTGACAAAGATCAGGATGACCCAGAGCATCACCGTCACCGTGAAGACTCCGTCCGAAACGAAATAGGCGATGGGCAGACTCAACAGACCGCCAAGAAGCACCATTTCGAACCACCCAATGTTCATCTTGGGAGAGTTCGGCATCCTTGGACTCCTTTCGCTTCATCCCAAATCAAGGCCTTGTTGTGAACAGTCACTGGGACCCGCCCCCCATTGAGCCGCTCTGTCTTCGCAGAAACAGCCGAACGGTGTGAGTCCTGCCATCCCCCTGTCACAGCCTGGGAAATCGGAGTGGAATCCGTTCTGTCACGGGATCCATCGCGTCGTATCGAAGTTCGTCGCCCCTCACCGTTTCCAGAGCGCTTTTGTCTTCCTTACCCATCACACTTCTTCAGCCCTGCATAAACAATGCCTGGCTCCGGATCGTGCGCTACTCCACACGCAACCCCCTAAAGCCCCGTGAACAGAGGTTGTTCTCACCGAACGTGCCAGACATGTGCCGGCCTTGCTCTATAGTTTCGTGCTTCCACTGCAGATTTTGCGCAAAACGACACCGGTGAGCGGAACTCACTCAACGATCTCTGGCTTAATTCGACAGTGGTTATAAGGAGTTAGCGAAGCGTGGGGAATGGTTCGCTTCCATGCAAAATTTGCGTGGTCGCAAGCGGAACCATTCATGCATATCTGCGGACTAAGCGGAGGAGAGAATTCCTGACCATGCCTTGGTAGCTGGCATGAACCCTGAGAGATCTATTCCCGAATGCCGTACTCTTTGATTTTATATTGCAGCGTTCTGAGGCTGATGCCGAGGAGTTTTGCAGCTTTTTCCCGATGATTCGTCACTTCAGCCAACGTACGCGTGATGACGTCTCGCTCGATATGTTCCAACGATTGTCCCAGCGTCACCACGAGCGTGCGCGCGTCCTCCTGGCTGGCCTGGATTTCCTCTGGAAGATGCTCCGGCTGAATCGTGTGGTCCCGCACCGTCACCACCAGCCGCTCCATCAAGTTACGAAGCTGACGGATATTACCCGGCCACGCATAGAGCCGGAGCCGTCGCATGGCCTCACGCGACACGTCTTTCGGCTCACGATGATGCACCGTTGCAAATTCACGGAGAAAGCTGTCGACCAGCAGGAGAATGTCGTCGGCGCGATCGCGCAAGGGCGGGAGATGAATCGGCACGACATTGAGCCGATAGTAGAGATCTTCACGAAAGTCGCCCTGCTTCACCGCTTCGACAAGATTCCGGTTCGTCGCCGCAATCATTCTCGTATCGACCTTGACCAGTTTTGTCCCCCCCAAGCGCCTGAATTCCTTTGTCTCCAGCACGCGTAGGAAATCGACTTGCGACTTCATCGACAGTTCGCCCACTTCGTCCAACAGCAGGGTCCCACCATCAGCTAACTCGAATCGGCCGATCTTCGTGCCAAGCGCTCCGGTGAAGGCGCCTTTTTCATATCCGAACAACTCGCTCTCGAAAAGATTGTCCGGCAGCGCGCCGCAATTCAAGGTAATCAACGGCCCGCCCGCACGGAGGCTCTTATGATGAATCGCCCGTGCCACCAGTTCTTTTCCGGTTCCGCTTTCACCGGTAAGCAGCACCGTCACATCGCTCTCCGCCACGACATCCACAAAATTGTACACGCGCTGCATAGCCTCGCTGTCGCCGATCATTTGCTCAAAGCGGGTCCGTGTCTCCAAACGTTCGCGGAGACATCTGTTCTCTAGCGCCAACGCACGGCGATCCAGCGCTTTCTCGATGACGACAAGAAACCGTTCGCGATCGATGGGTTTGGTGACATAGTCGTACGCGCCCAATCTCATCGCTTCAACCGCCGTCTCGACGGCCCCATACGCCGTCATCACGATCACCTCAGTCTGGGCCCAGGCGTCCTTGAGCCGACGGAGAAACTCCATGCCGCCCATGCCCGGCATTTTCAGATCGGTCACCACAACATCGGCTTCCGTCGCGTCGAGAGAGACGAGCGCCTCTTCCCCCGTCCCCACGCCCTCGACCCGATAGCCCCGCTTGTCCAGCATGGTGACCAGCGCGTTACGAATATTCACCTCGTCGTCCACGACAAGAATGCGTGCGCCGGTTTTCACGCCTGCACCTCTTCCGTCTGACGTTCGGCACAGGCGACAGGGAATTTTATCGCCACGGTAGTTCCGCCTCCCGGCATACTGGAGACTTGGATGGTCCCCCCATGATCCTGGATGATGCGATACGCGATGGCCAGCCCAAGCCCGCTGCCGGTCGGCTTCGTCGTATAGAAGGGCTCGAACAATCGCGACAAGTTGTCTTTTCCGATGCCCACCCCGGTATCTTTCACGGAAATTTCCACCCAGCGCTTCTCCTCGATAAGCCGCTGCGTTGCGGCGATCCAGCACATCCCTCCGTCCGGCATGGCATGAAAGGCATTCACCATCACGTTCACCAGCACCTGGCTGATCTGCGTCTCATCGCCAAGCACGGCAGGAAGCCCGTCTTCAATCGTCTGGACGATCCGAATCTTCCGCTCATCCGCTTCTGCCTGCAATAGCGCCAGGAGATGCCCGAACAGCGTCGCGCTCTCGACCCTGTGCAGGCTGACAGCCCCAGGTCGAGCAAACTTCATAAAGTTGTCGAGGATACCCGCTAAGCGTCGGCATTCGGCATTGACCACCTGGAGATACCGAACGGATTCCGGCGTCGACACCCCGTGGTCCCGTATTTCTTCTTCCAGCAAATGCAGGTTGAGATCGATGGCGCTGAGCGGATTGCGAAGCTCGTGCGCGACGCCCGCCGAGAGCGTATGCAGAGCCGAGAGTTTTTCTGCGACACGCACCCGTTGCTCCAACGCCAACCATTCCGTCACATTCTGCGCCTGCAGGATCACGCCGGCACAGTGCCCATCGTCCCCGGTCAGTTCCGCCGTACTGACTCGAATCGTGCGAGACGGATGCTCGCCGCTGTCGTACGCAAGATCCTTGTGGATGACATACCGGTGATGCTGCAGCGCCTCGTCAAGCACCTTCCTGATCGTTCCCCCGTCCGCGAACACGGAGGCGTAGGAGTGCCCCAGCAGGGCCGACAATGAACGCATGAGAATCGACTCGGCCGCCGGATTCGCTGCCGTGATAAGGCCTTCCCGATTTGTCGTCAGCACACCGGTCGGAATGCTTTCCAGAATATTGCGAGCGAGCCCCTTCACCTCTTCGAGCGTCCGTCGCGTGCTGTGATAATGCATCAACGTGATCGCGGCGGCGATGCCGATTCCACCGACCAAAAATAAGAGCACCGTGACGAGAATCAGATCGCGACGCGATTGCCCTAGCACCGTGAATCGCTCGCTCGAAACGGGACTCCCTTCGTCAAGGCCTCGGAAAATTAGGCTTTCATGCTCCAAGCTCAAGAGCAACACGACAGAAATGACTAGCGCCACAATCAGAAGTACCGACGCGATTAGTCGAAAGGGAATTCTATGGAAGAGTGTGGATTCAGGAGAGGGGCGAAACATTCACACCACCATCACACATGCATACTCGCGGCCTCGGAATGGTGACAGTGTACCATGCTTCTCCTGGCTCTGGAGAAGATCTACCCCAGAACGGAACGGATGCCGACAATGCAAAGGGCGAACGTGCTACTTGGTGGCGCGTGTCCAGCGCAACTCTCGCTGGCGCGTGATCGCTTCCCGGCATATCCCGCAAAGCTCTCGGGAACTAGCGTCTTCATACACCAGATCTGTCGCCCGACGTCCACACCGATCGCAGACGCTGTGGCCAGGCTGTCCTAATGTTGATTCGGTCCAAGATGACGTCATCTGTATACATCCCTCCAGTAATATTCCTACTGTCTTTTCCCGAAGCGCGAGTGCCAATTTATGCAGAGGACCGATTCGCCGCTATGCCCCTTCGTTGTATCACCGCATCGAATCGTCCATGACACGGATGAAGCTGGAACCGCCACGACCTCACTGCAGAGGCAGCGTCCGCTTCAGCCTTACCAATCCCACCCATCTCCTTGAGAAGCGGGCGCTTTCTCCGCCGACCAACACGAGGGGCACAGCAATATTTGCTCATGCTCGTTGAATAGTCTCCGCGGCGTAATACGACCGCACCGCTCACATGCGGCGTCTTGCCCATCGCATTCGATGACCTCCGGCTCAATCATTCCCTGTTCCCCTTTTTTTGGCAAAGACGTTCTTGGCCCAAGCCATACGCGTGATTGGAGGCTCGTCCTTTTTGGGCTCCACCGGAGTTCCGTGTTTTGGAAGAGGGCGAATACAATTTGAGCAGTACAACCGCTGCGTATGTTTATCCCAATAAGCACGTGTGAGAACCGTCCCACAGTGTGCACAGGTCACTGGTTTCAAAAATCGCCTCCCTCTGTCGGAAACAACTTCGATAAAGTCACGAGCTTCCTCCTCCCAACGAGCTAAGCAAAGGCAAGCAAATGCAAGAGCAGTGCCTGGATATTTGCCGAGGGCCGGTCATGCTTCCCCATTACTTTTCAGCGACTTACTTGGAGAGACGTCGGAGACGGCTCCTTCCGCGGTAGAGAACGGATCGCGACCTGCAAAGTTTGCATGTTGACGGACCGCCACACGTAACCGCGGAGCACAGGCAGGAGAGTGATTGATCACGAGGGTAACATCGGACCATCCAGAGCAAGCCAGAGCAAGAACCAGGCAAACAGAAGTGGCCCCGGAAATTTGAACAAGCCGATACGTGGAAGATCTGCTACCGTTGATGGTTCTCCTGGGCGATGAAATGGAGCAGAAGACGGCAAGAAGATCGAGACGGACACACTCGGCGGTGTTCAAAGCCAACGTAGCGTTGGCAGCCATGGCCGGCGACAAGACGCTGGCCGAACTGGCACAGCGGTTTGACGTGCATCCCAACCAGATGACGGAATGGAAACGGCAACTCAGCGAACGAGCGGCCGACATATTTGGCGGTGGAGCTGCTCCGGCGATGCCGCCTGTTGGTCTGAAGGCCTTGCATGCCAAGATTGGGCAGCTGACACTGAGCATGATTGTTGAGAAGGGGCGCTCGCCAAGGTGGGATGGCTGAGCGCAACGCGATGATGGACTCCACCCACGCACTGTCGATCAGCCGCCAGGCACAGCTGGCAGGGATCAGCCGAGGCAGCATCTACGATAGGCCCAAATCTGCCGGTGCTGCAGATCTGATGCTGATGCGTCGCATGGACAAATTGCACCTGGAGCACCCGTTCATGGGTGCGCGCATGCTACGCGACCAGCTAAATCGGGAGAGTTTCAAGGTTGTGCGTAAACACGTGGGCACGCTGATGGAACGCATGGACATTGAGGCGCTGTATGGGAAACCGGGCACCAGCAAGAAGCACCCCGGCCATGAAGCGTATCCCTACCTGCTGCGAAGCCTCGCCATCAACCGGGCCAACCAGGTGAGGGCACGGGATACGACCTATATCACGATGAGCAAAGGGTTCGTCTACCTCACCGCCGTCGTGGACCGGGCCAGCCGTAAGGTCTTAGCCGCAAAGGTGGCGAACACGTTGGAGGCCTACCATGTGGTCGATGTGCTGCAAGAGGCGTTCACTTGCCATGACCAACCGGAGATGGTGAATACCGACCAAGGCAGCCAGTTCACCCCGCGCAGGAGTTCGTACACGCCGTCAAGGATCGGAGGTGGCACCTCAGCATGGACGGACGTGGAGCCTGGAGGGATCATGTGTTTGTCGAGCGCCTGTGGAAATCGGTGAAATACGAGCGGGGGTACTTGCATGCCTATGACTCAGTCACTGAAGCCAGGCGATCGATCATGCAATACCTGGATTGGTATAACCGATTCTAGGCCACATTCGAGCCTGGACAAGAACACACCTGATGAGGCGTATGCCGTGATGCTGCCGACGGTCAAACGGGCAGCGTGAGAATGAGCAGAGAATCCACTTAAAAAACTCAGGCGGCTGTTCAAACGAATGGGACCACTTCTCTGAGCGTGTGCGTTCCGCGAGCAGGAGGACGATCAAGCTGCCCATCCCATCTCACACAGCCGTTGCGTTCGGCGTCTCTTTGCTGAACGCAAGCTTCTTGGCCCCTCCTCCCCTCACCCGATGCATCTTCTCTCTTGTGTGGTAAGGCACGAGTCCCTCCAGCACCATCGGCAGCCTGTCGCAGGGCACATCTTCCATAATCTTGACCGCCAACTTGGAATCGGGACCTGAGCGGCCACCCACATAGATATCGACCGCATCGACCACTTTCCCGTCGACCTTGGCTTTCTTGCCTAACAGCCCGATATCTGCGACGAGGTGATTACCGCAGGCAGCAGGACAGCCGGACCAATGCATGGTGATCGGCTTGAGCGTGCTGCCCAAACGAGCCTCCAGAGCCTTCGCCGTTTCCACCGCTCGCCCCTTAGATTCAATCACCGCCAGGTTGCAATAGTCGCTGCCCACGCAACTCACCAGTCCCTTGTAGAGCGGGGACGGGTTGTACGCAAACTGCTTCACCAGCGGCTCTTGGTCGAGGTCGCCGATCTTCCGATCGGACACGTTCGGAATGATCAGGGCCTGCGCCGGAGAAATCCGAACCTCTCCCGTTCCATACTTCTCTGCCAAGGCTGCAATCTTGGCCAAGTCGTCGTGTTTGATACGACCCACCAGGACTTTGAGCCCCACATAGTTCATGCCTGGTTGTGTTTGCCGATAGATGCCGACATGGCTCTTCTCGACTGCTTTTCGCGCGTCGATGCCAGCCGGCGACAGTTTCTTGCCCACTCGCGTTTCCACTTCTTTCCGGAACCGGTCTTCGCCCCACTCCTCCAGCAAGAAGGCCAGCCGCACCTGGGTGCGGTTCTCTCTCGATCCATGATCCCGAAAGATCTGAATGATCGCACGACTCACGGCCAAGGCGTCACCCTCGGTCACAAAGATGTCGAGCGGCGTGGCAATCCGATACCCGCCTGAGCCAAGTTTGCCGCCAGCCAATACGTTGTATCCGATGCTCTTGCCGTTGGCGCCGTCGTGATAGGCCGGCACAAGGGCCAGGTCTTGCGTTTCCATGTGCACACAGTTGTCCGGACAGCCAGTCACCGCCACGTTGAACTTCCGCGGCAGGTTCGAATAGGCCGGATTGCCCAGGATCTCTTCGCTGATGGCTCGCACGATCGGCGTCGCATCCGACACTTCCTCCGGACTCAACCCGGCAACCGGGCAGGTCATGACGCCTCGCACGTTGTCCATGCCGGTTTGGAGAGAGGTCAGCCCCACCTCGTCCATCTTGGCAAAGACCGCCGGCACGTCTTCGATCCGGATGTGCCGGAGCTGTATTTGTTGCCGCGTCGTGAGGTCCAGGACGCCGTTGCCATAGGTCCCGGCGATATCGGCCAGTGCCCGCAGTTGATACGAGCCGGTCTTGCCGCCCGGTATCCGGACGCGGATCATGAAGAAGCCCGGCGTAGGATTCCGCAGAAAGAGGCCATACCATTTGAGGCGCTGGACATCGTCCTCCGGGATCGATTCCCATCCCGTTTTGGCGTACCGGGCGATCATCTCCTGCACCGCCAACCCGTCGCGCTCCGTTTTGATGACCTCGATTTTATTCATGTTCCCTTCTCCAATGACACACGATAATCGGCCCCGGTTCGTTCGAGCACCACGAGGCCGGCGCGATTGAGGCGGTCGACGACTGAAAAGACCGTGACCCAGTCCAGCCCGGGCAACCGGGTCAGGTCTTCGAACGAACTCGCGCCGCATTCACGCAGCCGTTGTACCACACAATCTTCATTCGACATTACGGCACGATCAATTGTGGTCGCCATGGTTCCCTCCTTCCAATTCGTATTTGGATCAGCAGGCCTCCCGTGCCGGAATGACACGCGGCAATTCCCTTGGCTCAATACAGGCGACGGTATAGGGACTCGCCAGCCAATACAGACCACCGACGAACAGCCCGCCGCCGACGATGTTTCCCAATACGACATAAAACTGGTTGTACCAATAGCCCGTCCAGCTGACGGCGTCCCCATGGGGGAGAAACAGCGCCATGCCGAGAAACGATTGATTGGCGACGCTGTGCTCAAAGCCGGTGCCGATGAATGCGAACAGGCACCAGAAGATCAGCATGATCTTGGCCGCATCGTTCGTCGTCCTCCCGGAGGTCCACACCGCCAGGCAGACGAGCCAATTACATAGAAGACCCCGGAGGAACAGCTCCCACGCCGGCAGCGACATCTTCATGGCCGCCACGTTTCCGATCAGCTCGGCCTGCGGTCCCTTGGACAGGACGCCCGATTGGACGACCAGCCAGGCCAACGCCAGCGAGCCAACGAGATTGCCGACCCAGGACCATAGGTTCAGCTGGGCCACTTGGGTCCAGGTGAGACTGCGCGAAAGCCCGCCGATGACTCCGGTCATGTTGTTCCCGGTGAACAATTCCGATCCGGCGAAGATCACCAACGTGAGGGCGATCCCGAAGGACACACCCATCACCAGCTTCACCATCGGCGATCCGACCGCGGCCAGTGGTCCGCCGAGACTGAAAATCAACGCGATGCCGAACCCCACATAGACGCCCGCCAGGGCCGAAAGTATGAGGTAGCGTGACAGCGAGACCTCCAGGAACCGATGTTTCTTCGCCGCCAACGATGCAATCCGCTCGTGATCTGTCGTATACATCGACTCCTCCTTGATCATCACCAGATTCAAAAAAAACACAACGGCGTCCGCCACTCTCTCCAGAATGACGGACGCCGTTGTCCGCTTTGCATCGCTCTCTGTTCTTACACGGCGGGAACGCCTTTGTTCCCGCACCAGACTCCGACTGGAACTAGAACGTCTTGTACTCCAGCCACTTCCCATTCAGCGTAATTTTGCACCGGGCCTCGCCCTGACTGCCGGTCACCTTTTCCATGTCGAGCGTGAAGTCGATCGCGCTCATGATGCCGTCGCCGAACATTTCGTTCGCCTGCTCGCGCATCGAGTCGCCATACACCCCGATGATCTCCATCAAGCGATACTTGAACGGATCGGTCGTATTCGGGAAATCGGTGCGAACCGGGAATTTGCTCAACGACGCGGTAAGTTCTGCATCTAGGCCCAACAGATCGCCGACTTTCTTCGCGTCCTCAACCGGCAGCTTGTGAGTCCCCTGCAACACCGCTGCGACGAACGTGGGATTTCTTCCGACCGCTTTGGCCACCTCCGCGATCGTCACCTTCTTCTCCAACCGCTTCGCCTTAATCGCATCTTTCGGCTTCTTGGCTTCCATCTCATGCTCCTCCTTTGTTGTTGTTCTATGCGCACAGACCGGCCATTGCTGCCTCAAAATCTCACGACCAACGGGGCGGTCTCCGAAGACTCTTCCGATGGGCCACCCGCGACTGCAGCTTCGTGCGAGGCGTGACGGACGAGAAAATGAATCACATGGTTCCTGATCTTGTAGTAGTGGGGATGCTCGATGACCGTGCCCCTCGACCTGGGGCGCGGAATCGTCACATCCACAATCTCCGCCACGCGCGCTGAGGGCCCGTTCGTCATGAGCATGATGCGGTCGGACAAGAGAATGGCCTCGTCCACATCGTGTGTGACCATGAATACCGTATTGCGCGTGGCGTTCCACATCTGGACCAATTCCTCTTGAATGACTCCTCTGGTGAGCGCATCGATCTGGGCGAAGGGCTCATCCAGCAGCAACACCTTGGGCTCAATTGAAAATGCCCTGGCAAGACCGACTCGCTGCTTCATGCCCCCTGATAAGGCGATCGGCCGCTTTTCCTCAGCCCCCTTGAGGCCGACTAGTGCAATGTACTTGTGAACGTGCGCGGTCACCTGTTTCTGCCCCCAGCTCGGATAGGCTGACCGGACGGCCAGGGCGATGTTCTCGAACACTGTCATCCAGGGCATGAGGGCAAAATTCTGGAAGACCACCATCCGGTCCAATCCTGGACCGGACACCTCACGCCCATTCAAGATCACTCCGCCTTCCGACAGGGTTTCCAACCCGGCGATGATGTTGAGCAAGGTGCTCTTGCCGCATCCCGAGTGGCCGATCACGGTGACAAACTCGCCCTTGTCGACTTTCAAGGTCACGTCTTTGAAGATACATACGTCTCCGCCCCCGGCATGACTGGGAAAAAACTTGCTCACATGATCGACGACAAGAAATGCCATGGGTTACTCCTGATAGGTCACAAGGCCGGCGAGTTTGTTGAATCCTGAATCCAGAATCATGCCCACGACCCCGACCACCAAGATGGCAAAGATGACCCCGGCGATGTCGAGATTGTTCCACTCGATCCAACTCAGATAGCCGACACCCAACTCCCCCAACAGCATCTCTGCCGGCACCACAGCGACCAAGGCGCTCCCAAACGAGATTCTCAAACCGTTCACGATGGTCGGGGCTGCCCCCGGCAAAATCACCCGGTAGAGCCGTTTGAACCATGAGAGCTGCAGAATGGCAGCGACGTGTAGATATTCCTTTTTAAGTGAACTCACTCCGAACGCCGTCGTCGCCAGAGTCGGCCAGACGGCTGCCATGAACACGACCAGGATGGCGGTCCATTTGGGATCCTTAACCGTGTACAGAAGCAAGGGCATCCAGGCCAACGGCGAAATCGGTTTCAAGATTTGGATGAAGGGGTTGACGGCTCGGAAAAGCACCCGGTTCAGCCCCAGGAGGATGCCGAAGAGAATCGCCACGACCGAGGCCGCGAGGAATCCCGTAGCAAACCTCGAGACGGTGTACAGAACCAGGTAGGCAATGCCGTGGTCGTTGGTCCCCTTGATGACGAACGCCTCGCTCAATTCAGTTCTCGCCTTCTCCACCACCGCGAGGGGACCCGGCACACCCTTCATCTTCTCGGGATTCCAGGCGTAGCCTCCCTCGCCCGTTCGAACGATGTCTCCGTTGAACTCCATCATCTGCAGTTGTTCGTCCGTCTTGCCCTTCGCCTCGAAGGACGACCGCAGCGTGAGCAAATGCCACCCACCGAGAAAGATCACGAGGATAAACCCCGAGATCAGCCACGGATTGCCGGTTCCATTAGTTTTCATCATTCCCTACCTCATCAACCATTACGCCATGCTGTGGATACTGAAACTACGGACATAGGCGTCCGGTTGGCTCGCGTCGAACTCGCGACCCATGATCGTATGTTTTGCCATCGTCCCCTGATGCGTCGGATATCCAAGCTCCTTGGCGATCCGGTCGCAGTCGGCCGCTCGATACACTTGTTCGGCCACGGCGTTGTAATTGACCTCTCCCTTCAGGTGACCCCACCGTTTCATTTGGGTCATGATCCAAATCGCCATCGAGTGCCAGGGATACGGATCGAAATCGATACGACTCGGATCTTTTTTGATGGCGCCCAATCCGTCTGCATAGGTTCCCGTCAACACCTGCTCCAGAACCGTCACCGGCTGATTCAAGTAATTCGTCGGCGCAATCGCCTCGGCAATCTCTTTCCTATGGGCCGGATTAGACGCATAGTGCGTGGCATCCACGATGGACCGGAAGAGCGCTAGAAACGTATTCGGATACTGCGTGGCGAATTCCTTGGAGATCGCGAAGCCGCAACAGGGATGCCGGTCCCAGATCTCCTTGGAGAGCTTGAAAATGAACCCCGCATTTTCATAAACGGCCCGTTGGTTGAAGGGATCGGGGGCCAAATATCCATCGACATTACCAGCCTTCAGATTTGCCACCATCTCCGGCGGCGGCACGATACGGATCTGCACGTCTTTATCCGGGTGCACTCCCCCCTCTGCGAGAAAATAGCGCAGGAGATAGTTGTGCATCGAGTAATCGAAGGGCACACAGAAACGAAATCCCTTCATGTCGGCGGCAGTCTTCACTCCCTTGTGCTTGTTATGCAGCGTGATCGCTTGCCCATTAATATTCTCAACCGCCGGCATGTAAAACGGCACCGGGACCGAACCGGCGCCTAGCGTGATTGCCAATGGCATTGGCGACAACATGTGGGCCGCGTCGACATCTTTATTGATTGCCCAATCTCGCACCATGGCCCAGCCGGCTGCACGTTTGACCTTGGCATTCAGCCCATGTTTGCTATAGAACCCCAGCGGCTCCGCCATGATGATCGGCGTGGCACAGGTAATAGGAATAAATCCGATGCTGAGATCTTTCTTTTCCGGTTTCCCCACCGGATCGGCCGCGAATGCGGTGAACTCTTTCAGCGGCAACAATTCAGCGACAAGGGCCGTCAGTGCAGCCGCGCCTATGGATGCCAGGAACTGCCGGCGTGATGGGTCGGCGGCTTGTATCACAGCTGCCGACACCGCTCGCTCAACGGTGCGTTCAAAATGCTCGTCGTAGGATTCGGCTGGTGTCACGCCGGGTATCGCCTTCTCTGTCATCACCCGCTTGCGGTCCCTATCTCCTTCACTCATGAGCGCCTCCTTATGGATATTGTTGTGCCCTTCTCTTTTCCGGGCTACCGGAATCGGACCGACTGAACATGCGTACAATAAAAAACGTCCGCCTCCCACTCGCGAGAGACGGACGTCATTGTCCGCATTGATAGATCGGCACCGACCTATCCACTGTGTACGTCGGCACCGGTATCTGACCACCCGTGCCGAAAAACAAAACGGCGTCCGCCACTCTTTCCAGAATGACGGACGCCGTTGTCCGTTTACCTTATGTCGAGAGCCTTACCGAGGCGCCATTGCCTCGACTCCAAGTTTCACAGTATGTCTACCATGCCTTCCCCTACAACGTCAACCCAATACTGCAAGTGGGCTACTGCCACGCTAGACGTCGTAGTACAGAAAAAAATCTTACGGATGCGGACGGCAACCGCATGGTATCGACTTCCTTGGAGGGCTTGTAGCCGATCCAGACTTCGATCAGATCCTTGCTGAAGACCCCGCCCTTGCTAAGTGTGTGGAGTCTCTGACGAGAGTATAGACTCAAGGCGGTATCCGTTGTTCCTGGCCCGAGAGGTCATGCGCGGATTAATCGAGCCCCTCCACGCTAAAGAAACCAAGTGAGCCAGACACCGATAGTGAGCGCATTACCTAAGCACGCACACATGACCCCGACAATGCGTGCCGAGATGGCCTCCAGTTCGGAACGCTTCAGCATCTTGGCGTGCCGCTATGGCGTGACCCCGGCCACGGTCTGCGCGTGGAAGTCGCGGCAGACGGTGCGTTGACCGCTCGCACACCGCGCATCGCCTGCAGACCACGCTCACACCCGCGCAAGAAGCGGTCGTGGTGCACCTGCGCCGCACCAGGTTGCTGCCCCTGGACGACTTGCTGGCGGTATACGGGTTCTGTGTGACCGTGCCTCGCGCTCGGGTCTGGATCGGTGTCTGCGCCGACACGGTGCGGGCAATTGGCACGCGCTCACACCCGCCACCCTCCCAAGGGCCTCACAAAACGTTCAAGCGCGACGAGTGTCAGCGGTCATTCAATAATCCCCAGATGCGGTCATTGCATTCTCCCCACCCTCTGACAGAAGGAGGCGTGCGATGGGACGTGACGAGGCGAGAGATTCGATGATCATGCACCCCCAGGGGGACCAACTGGGGGAGGCACGCATGGTGGATCAGGAGCGCGGAGCCGAGATTCGACGGTTGTTTGACGAGGAGCGGGTGTCGATTGCAGAGCTCGGGCGGCGGTTGGATGTGGATCGCAAGACGGTGCGCCGTAGTCTGCGGCAGGCGACGTGGCGACCGTACCACCGGGCGGCGGGGGCCGAGACGCTCCTAACCGCCCATGCCGACTTTGTGCGTGATCGCGCCCCGCAGGTCACTTATTCGGCGCGGATTCTGTACCAGGAACTGCGGACCAGCCGCGGGGACACCGGCCGTGATGAGACGGTGAAGCGCTGTGTGGCGCCACTGCGCGAGGTTCAGCTGCACGCGGCGTGCCCACGCCTGCGCGTTGAGACCGCCCCCCGGGCAGCACAGTCAGATTGATTGGGGCCAAGCCACGGGGCCCTTCCGCCTGATCGGTCAGCGGGTCGACGTCCATCTGCGGGGCGACACGGGGCAGATTTTCCCTCGCGATGCGCGCTTCGCCCTGCAGTCACCGCTCTCCTTAACACGGCGCCTCGCCCAGCACAGCGCGACCGAAGCGCTCTTCACCATCCACTGGGCCGTGACGTGATGACCCGGAAGGTTGCAACGGGCCGGGAGCTAACCTTTCAATTGGACGAGCCCTATCATTGCAATCAGACGCCACCCAAGATTACAATTGGCCGCTATGCCCACTGACCGGATCTATCCCCGTTTCGCCGAGCCCAGCCTGGTCGAGGCGCTGGCCGATACGCCCGTGGTCTTGATCCACGGCCCGCGCCAGTGCGGCAAGACCACGCTGGCGCAGGCCGCCGGCCGTGAGCGGGACCGTGCCTACTTCAGCTTCGACGACGCCGTGACACTCGCAGCGGCGGTGGCTGACCCGGTGGGGTTCATCGCCGACCTCCCGGAGCGGGTGATTCTCGATGAGGTGCAGCGGGCCCCTGGCATTTTCAGCACGCTCAAGTCCGCGGTGGACCGGCGGCGCGTCGCCGGCCGCTTCTTGCTCACGGGCTCGGCCAATGTGCTGCTGCTGCCGGCCCTTGCCGACTCGCTGGCCGGGCGCATGGGCATCCTGCGGCTGCACCCACTGGCGCAGTGCGAGCTGGCCGAGCGCCTCCCGCACTTTCTCGACACCCTGTTCGCCGGAACGTTCAAGGCCGGCAAGGCCGAACGTCTGGGCAAGGCGCTGGCCGAGCGCATCGCCGCCGGCGGCTATCCGGCGGCGCTTGCCCGATCCACCCCTCGCCGCCGTGCCGCATGGTATCGCGACTATATCGAGACGCTCGTCCAGCGTGATGTCCGTGACCTGGCGCGCATCGCCTCACTTGACGCACTCCCTCGATTGTTAGCGCTTGCCGCCGGCCAGACAGCCCGGCTGATCAACATCAGCGATCTGGCGAGCCCCTTCCACCTGAGCCGCCCGACCATCCGCGACTACGTGACACTCCTCGAACGGGTGTTTCTTCTGGAAGAGCTCCCGCCGTGGCACAGCAACCGTTTAAGTCGCCTGATCAAGACGCCGAAGCTGCACGTGGGCGACACCGGACTCGCCTGTGCCTTGCTGGGGCTCGACGCCGTCGCACTCATGCAGGACCGTGGCACGCTTGGCCAGTTGCTGGAGACCTTCGTGTGCCAGGAGCTTCGCCGACAGGCAAGCTGGCACGAGGAGGAAATCCGGTTCCACCACTATCGCGACAAGGACGGCGCCGAAGTGGACCTCGTTCTGGAACGTGGTGCCGGCCAGGTGGCCGGAGTAGAGGTGAAGGCATCGGCCACAGTGACCGCGGCGGACTTCCGCGGCCTGCGCAAACTGAAGGAGGCCGCGGGCAAACGGTTCACCGCAGGCGTGGTGCTGTACGACGGAGAAATGAGCGCGGGATTTGGCGATGGGCTCTACGCCGTCCCCATCCGCGCCCTGTGGGAAAAAATATGAACCAGCCGACACAACACAGCCGGCAACGGGAACGCCGATGAACCAGAACGACGAGAAACTGAAGACCCTCCTCAAAGAATTGTTCCAGCTCAACTAGCCCAACCTGGACTTTGGGCTCTACCGCGTCATGCACGCCAAGAGCACCGAGGTGTCGCAGTTCCTCGACAAAGACCTGCTGCCCAGGTGCAGACGGCATTCGGCCAATACCAGACCGCCGACAAGACGAGATGGGCAACGTTTCAATCCTCGCCCGCCCTTTCGAGCGGACGCTACGAGAGAGAACATATCATAATACAAGATGCGACCCCTTTTTCGGCACTTGACATCCTTCCCATTGGTCAATGACTGAGGCGGCAGCCCTATGGTTTGTCTGTGTGGATTGGAGGGGCAGGAGGTCGTCGACCAAGGGCGAAACACATGAGATTCCCTTCAGCATCAATGTGGGGACGATGAACCAGATTTGAAGGGGGCCGCTGGCTACGCTGCCGCAGGCGATACAGGAGGAAGCCCAGCACCAAGGCTACGAGCCCACCGAGAAGAGCGAGCAGGAGGATTTGCATGACCGCACCTCCGTAATTGGTGAGGCTTATCCTATGGCCTAATCCAGATGGGAGTCAAACCTTGTTAGGTCGCCCAGGCCTGGCAGACAAGAGAAAGGGGACAGCAACTGTCTTGACTACTGATGTTTCAATCCTCGCCCGCCCTTTCGAGCGGGCGCTACCAGGCTCGTCGTTGCCGACACCCTTGGTGTGCGCGAGTTTCAATCCTCGCCCGCCCTTTCGAGCGGGCGCTACCTGAAGGGTTAGTTTTGAGGTCTTGTGATGGCCAGTTTCAATCCTCGCCCGCCCTTTCGAGCGGGCGCTACAACAAGAGCACTTCACTGTCACACCAGAAACAGGGTTTCAATCCTCGCCCGCCCTTTCGAGCGGGCGCTACGCGAGTTTGGCCACCCACTGCGCCGCGAACGTGGAGTTTCAATCCTCGCCCGCCCTTTCGAGCGGGCGCTACACACCCAAGCCGCAAATGAGGCCTGGAAGTCAGGGTTTCAATCCTCGCCCGCCCTTTCGAGCGGGCGCTACCGTCGGCGTCGATTTTGAAGGCAGACCCTACCGCGTTTCAATCCTCGCCCGCCCTTTCGAGCGGGCGCTACGCAACTGAAGGGCGAATATGAATCGAATGAACGGAGTTTCAATCCTCGCCCGCCCTTTCGAGCGGGCGCTACGTCATACATGAACTGAGGAACACAGATGATAAATGTTTCAATCCTCGCCCGCCCTTTCGAGCGGGCGCTACCAGCAATCGCCATCTTTGAGCTTTCGACTTCCTTGTTTCAATCCTCGCCCGCCCTTTCGAGCGGGCGCTACGAGCTGTCGCGGCTTGGTTCCTCGTCGCCGAATCTGTTTCAATCCTCGCCCGCCCTTTCGAGCGGGCGCTACAGGCGCGTGATCGACTCTTGCAACCTCGGGATCTCGTTTCAATCCTCGCCCGCCCTTTCGAGCGGGCGCTACTTGTGCACTCAGGAGCGAGGGAAGGGCAGATGATGTTTCAATCCTCGCCCGCCCTTTCGAGCGGGCGCTACCATGCACCCTGAGCATAAGAGTCTGATCGTGAAAGTTTCAATCCTCGCCCGCCCTTTCGAGCGGGCGCTACGTGATCTCGGCTGGTCTCCCACTACGGCATTCGTGTTTCAATCCTCGCCCGCCCTTTCGAGCGGGCGCTACTGCCGATGGTTGCCCCCCATGCCCCACCCACGATTGTTTCAATCCTCGCCCGCCCTTTCGAGCGGGCGCTACGAGGACAACCCACGCCGGGTTATCGGTCCACGCCGGTTTCAATCCTCGCCCGCCCTTTCGAGCGGGCGCTACTCCTTGGCGGTATCCGTCCCCACCATGAACAGCTGGTTTCAATCCTCGCCCGCCCTTTCGAGCGGGCGCTACCACGACGGTGCCCCAGCTGCTCCAGCTCACGCGTGTTTCAATCCTCGCCCGCCCTTTCGAGCGGGCGCTACAGGAAAGGGTGGATGAAACGATGAACAGAAATACTGTTTCAATCCTCGCCCGCCCTTTCGAGCGGGCGCTACCACCGGGCTGGGGCGAAGATCGAAACGCTCGTCATGGTTTCAATCCTCGCCCGCCCTTTCGAGCGGGCGCTACGATTACGGCCATTGCGCCAGCCTGGGGCATGAAACGTTTCAATCCTCGCCCGCCCTTTCGAGCGGGCGCTACGGCCGTGGCTGGTGGCGCTTCCGGTAGCACTTTGGGTTTCAATCCTCGCCCGCCCTTTCGAGCGGGCGCTACCCTAACATGGAATCTCCATGCGCCATAATATAGGTTTCAATCCTCGCCCGCCCTTTCGAGCGGGCGCTACTCCTTGGCGGTATCCGTCCCCACCATGAACAGCTGGTTTCAATCCTCGCCCGCCCTTTCGAGCGGGCGCTACGTTTTTCACCTTGTTCTTGCCACGTATTCGCCAAGTTTCAATCCTCGCCCGCCCTTTCGAGCGGGCGCTACCGCATAAAATCAAAATCACTACGGGGGTAAGTGTGTTTCAATCCTCGCCCGCCCTTTCGAGCGGGCGCTACGGGTTGTCGAGAATGGTCAGTGTTGGCTCGTCAAGGTTTCAATCCTCGCCCGCCCTTTCGAGCGGGCGCTACTTCGTCTTGGTGCGCCGATCCCCATAGTGTACGGGTTTCAATCCTCGCCCGCCCTTTCGAGCGGGCGCTACTCTGGACTTTTGCCGCGAGGCTGGGAGTATCGGCGTTTCAATCCTCGCCCGCCCTTTCGAGCGGGCGCTACTGTGGTATTGCCGGAACGTGCGCCCGCCTAGTTCGTTTCAATCCTCGCCCGCCCTTTCGAGCGGGCGCTACAATGGAGAAGGAAAAGGAGGCCAGACCATAACAGGTTTCAATCCTCGCCCGCCCTTTCGAGCGGGCGCTACGATCCCGCACAACGATCCTAGCACAGGAGAGAATGTTTCAATCCTCGCCCGCCCTTTCGAGCGGGCGCTACGGTAGGCATCGGCGGGACGTGGCAACCACGACGAGTTTCAATCCTCGCCCGCCCTTTCGAGCGGGCGCTACGTTCGCCATCTCTCCTCACGTTGATGGATGGCCTGTTTCAATCCTCGCCCGCCCTTTCGAGCGGGCGCTACCCGGCGGATCGCCGTCGTCCGGCACGTGGAAGATGGTTTCAATCCTCGCCCGCCCTTTCGAGCGGGCGCTACTGCCTGAGTTCGTCCCCCCTAGGCCCGTGACCGTGTTTCAATCCTCGCCCGCCCTTTCGAGCGGGCGCTACCTGCAGCCCGCCGATGGAGCGGGCGATCGCATTGAGTTTCAATCCTCGCCCGCCCTTTCGAGCGGGCGCTACACGCCGGGTAAAAAGTACTACGTCAGACCGTCTTGGTTTCAATCCTCGCCCGCCCTTTCGAGCGGGCGCTACTAGTCCGCTGGCATTGTCAATTCCCGACTTCTACGGTTTCAATCCTCGCCCGCCCTTTCGAGCGGGCGCTACTATAGTTTTGAAACGTGTTCCTCCCGTTCTTTTTGTTTCAATCCTCGCCCGCCCTTTCGAGCGGGCGCTACTCGGTACCGCTGGCCATTCAAGCCAAACGTCACCGAGTTTCAATCCTCGCCCGCCCTTTCGAGCGGGCGCTACATCGTTGCGGCAATCAGTCGAGGTGTTGGCCCGTGTTTCAATCCTCGCCCGCCCTTTCGAGCGGGCGCTACCCACCACGTCGCTTGTTTGCTGCTGCTGAGCCGTCGTTTCAATCCTCGCCCGCCCTTTCGAGCGGGCGCTACGGTGTCGGCCTTGGTGGATCATTTGGCTGTGGGTAGTTTCAATCCTCGCCCGCCCTTTCGAGCGGGCGCTACACGGGTTTATGCGATCAGGAGGCGACCGGCTCTTGTTTCAATCCTCGCCCGCCCTTTCGAGCGGGCGCTACATCCTGTACGGATCAATAAAACGCTGGGAGTGGAGTTTCAATCCTCGCCCGCCCTTTCGAGCGGGCGCTACGATCAGCGTCAACGCAGCAGCAGGGGACCAGTGTTGTTTCAATCCTCGCCCGCCCTTTCGAGCGGGCGCTACATGAGGAAGTCTATCACGAGGAGGCATAAACGATGTTTCAATCCTCGCCCGCCCTTTCGAGCGGGCGCTACCCCAGACACCAAAGCCTACGACCGTGAGTATTTTGTTTCAATCCTCGCCCGCCCTTTCGAGCGGGCGCTACGGTGTCGGCCTTGGTGGATCATTTGGCTGTGG
>CXWL01002522.1_pt1 | contig 25919 bp, 21 predicted proteins | sample 590931 | NCBI WGS metagenome assembly CXWL01 (sample SAMEA3498368, study PRJEB10139) | groundwater metagenome | biome: water well; material: biofilm material | place: Germany | collected 2015-04-27
CGAGCAGTCTGCGGGAGGCGCTGGCGATCTTAGGCCAGCTGAACTGAAGTCCCGGGCTCACGCCGTAGAGCCTGCCGATGCTGAGCCTGAACAGCTCGGCGTCGGCCTCGAATGTCTGCCGGCACACGAAATCGAAGGCGGTGGCCAACGCCGCCCGATGGCGGGCCGTGCCGGATCCCCGCCGCTCCCAGATTGACTGAATCTCGCAGGCGTTCCGATAAACGTCACGCGCGAACGCGGCGGGGTTCCGCCTGGACAGGCTCGAGCCGAGGTGCTCGCGATAATGCGCCCCAGTACCGGGAACGTGCACGAAGCGCCCACCCGCCAACGCCGCGTCCTGGAGGAAGCGCGCATCCTGGATCACCGGCAGCGAGGAATTCCAGCCCCCAATCTTGTCCACAATTCCGCGCGTGTAAAGCAGCGCGGCCGGGGGCGACCAGAACGACGCAAAGGTCGCGATCTCCGGGTCGGCATCCACCTCGGTCAGCAGGCGGGCCACAAGCTCGCCCGCGAAGAAACTTCCATCCGGTTGTTCGCGCAGCTTCTGCCAGTCCGAGTAGGCGACATCGGCGCCTGAAGCCTCCAGTGCGGCGATCCTCGTCGCGACGGCATCCGGCGCCAGCAGGTCGTCGGCATCCAGGTACTGAAGGTAGCGCCCGGTCGCCAGCGCCGTGCCGCGATTGCGCGCGGCGCTGACCCCGCGATTGGGTCCGGATTCGCACCGAATCCGGTCGCCGAAGCCGCGCAGAATCGCAAGCGTGCCATCCGTCGAACCGTCGTCGACGACGACGACTTCGCGATCCCCGATCGTTTGTGCGAGCGCCGAATCGAGCGTTTCGGCGATGAAGCGCTCCGCGTTGTAGGCTGGAACGACGATGGATACGAGCACGCCCGCCCCCTATGCCTGCGCCGCCAACGCGGCATTGACCGATGCTAGGAACAGGTCTTTCTCCCGGTCCCAGTTATACCTCTGTTCGCCCAGTCTCCAGGCCGCGGTGCGCGAGCGCGAGAGTCGATCATCGGACGACAGCCATTCATCTAGTGCTGCCGCGGCGGCCGGCGCGTCGCCCAATCGAAAGACCTGCGCGGCTTCGCCCAGTTCGCCGGCGAGGCGTTGCTGCGCCGGCGTATCGCTCAGGACTACAGGGACACCTGCGAGCAGATACGTAAATATCTTGTTCGTAAGGCAGGCCCGCCGGTTCAGCGTTTCATCAGTTTCGATGGACAGGCCGAGCGAATGCCCGGCGGCAAGCCCGACCATTTCGCCAGGCGCGGCTCGCGGCAGAATGTGCAGCCGTTCCGAAATCTTCCGCCGCGCAGCCATGGCGTTCAGGCGCTCCTGGAATCCGGCGGCAAACGTTCCGCGCAAGTGCAATGAAGGACGCGTGCGCATCAGCGAGACAATCTCGGTCATCTGCTCGAGCCCGCGGCCGGGACCAATGGTCTGAGAGAACCAGTACAACGACGGCGCCGATCCTGCAGCCTGGCGCACCGGTTCGACCGGCCGTTCCGACAGCGGAAAAACATTAAGGATCGACGTTACCGGCCGCGCGTAGCGGCTCACATACAGGTCGGCGATTTCGGGCGAAGCGGCGGTCAGGTGCCTGCACCGGGGAATGTACCGATCCTCGATCGCCAGCACCCTGCGACGTGCCTTGGCGTACTCCGGCGTATCGGGCAATTCACCGGCGTGATAATCCTCGGCGTCGAAGCCGAGGCAGGCACCGAATCGTTCCGCAGCGGCGGCCGCGGCCGGCAATGCGGCAAGGTTGTGCGCGATATACATCTGCGCCGGTTCCTGCATCAGCGCGGCCTCTAGAACATCGGTGTAGCGGTTGAACGCGCCTTCGACGACGCCTCCAATCGCCCAGGCGGCGGCGGGAAGAAGCTGCAGCAACCGTTCCCGGGCGGTTCGCGCGCGGTAGGTCCAAATCCCGGCCTCCCTGAAAACTTCAACCGGCGCGTAACGCCAGCGCTGCGAGCACGCCAGGTCCCGGTCGAACGGTTGCAGGCGCTGCATCGTCTGCAATCCGACTACGACCACTTCCAGGCCGGCTTCGGCCAGGGCACCAGCCTCCTTGACGATCCGCGGATTGCTTGAAATTGGGCCGCTGGTGACGAGGCAGATCTTCCTTCCACTGTGGCCGGCGCTGCTCACGACACCTTCTGCCCGGCAAGAAATCCGGAGAGTTGCGTCCTTACGGTAGCGCGGAACAGATCCCAGTTGTGGCGGCGCGACGCGTCCAGCGCCGCCGGACGCATGGCGTGGAGCGCTTCGGGATTCCTCAGGCACCAATCCAGGCGAGCGCTCAAAGCCTGCGCGTCGGCGGCGGGAAGGATGAAACCGTTGCGGCCTTCCTCGATCAGGAGGTTCGCGCCGGCGTTCGAGGTCGTGACGACCGGCAACCCCTGCGACAGCGCCTCAGTGACCACCATGCCGAATCCATCGCACAAGGTCGGAAAGACCAGCACGCTGCTGCCCCGGTACATCCGGAACAGGTCGCTTTGCAGCAGCGGGCCGTGGAAAAAAACACTCCCGGGCAATCCCGCGAGCATATCGCCGGGCAGCACGATTTTTCCGCAAAAGTGAAGTTCGGCACCGCGTCCGGGCGCAAGCGCGCGCCATGCCTGCAGCAGGTAATGCGCGCCCTTGCCGACGGAAACCTGCCCCGCGTACAGGATGCGGACAGGACCGGCCGGCGCCTTCGGCAGGTCCTCCGGCGCGATCGGCGGCGGAGACCCCAGGGGCGCGACGATGACCCGCTCGCGCTTGACGCCGGCGGCAATGAGCGAATCCGCGGTGACTCGCGAAGCCGTGTGCACGATGTCGCCGGCCATCATCTCCTCGTCGCGCCGGCGGTCGCGCGCCTTGCCGAGCGCAAGCAGGCGCCGCAGGGCCGGCGTCATCAGCTGCGGATATTTTTCGTACTCCCCGTCCACCCATTTCTCGCGGAACGTATGGTGCGGGCTGAGGAAGGCGACGATACCGATCTTGCCGTTCTCGCGCGCCGCGCGCAGCGCCGCGAGGGCGCCGTACTCGACGCCCATGAACCCTCCCCAGGCGGAATTCCGCATCTGCCGCGCGCAGCGCCGTTCCAGCGAGAAAGTAGCTCGGTCATGTAGCCAATCCGTCAGCAGCGGAAAAATTCCAGCGCGCGAGGCCGCGATACGCGCCGCCTCCCAGCCGGGATTCCTGCGCACGTAGCGTTCGAGGGCAGGCAGCACCTTGCGGCGCAAAAGCTGCCGGTGCAGGCCCGGAAGCCGGCTGCCGATCCAGCGCCGCGCGGGACCGGCACCCGCCGCCGCGGACAAGTCCACCCAACCGGTCTCCCATGCGCCGAGCAGGTCCATCTCGTGCAGCGCCAGCGCGAGGTTTTGCACGTGCGTATTGCTCGCATGAGTGCCGAGGAGGAACTTCACCCGCGCGACCTCAAAGCCGCTCGATGCGGTCGCACATCGCCAGCGTGCGCTCGCTGTGGGCGATGATCAGGATGGTCGTCTTGCCGTGCAGGGAACGCACCGAGGCGAGCACCTCGCGCTCGGTGTCCTCGTCCAGCGCCGAGGTGGCCTCGTCCAGGATCAGGAACTGGCGCCCCTGATAGAGGGCGCGCGCCAGCGCCAGCCGCTGCCGTTGGCCGCCGGAGAGCGTTGCGCCGCGCTCACCCACCCGGGTTGCAAGCCCCTGCGGCAGTTGATCGACCACGGCGCGCAACTGCACGCGGTCGATGACGTCATTGACGCGCTGCTCGTCGACGCGATCCTCCGGCGTGCCGAAAACGATGTTCCTGCGTACGCTGTCGTCCAGCACGTAAGGCGCTTGCGGGATGTAGGCGGCCTGGCATTGCCAGTCCGCAATCCCCTCGTGAATGCTGCGCCCGTTGACCAGCACGCTGCCCGTCTGCGGCACCAGGAGGCCGAGGACCACGTCTGCCAGCGTGGACTTGCCCGCACCCGACTTGCCCATCAGGCCGACCGTCTCGCCGGCACCGATGACCAGACCCACGTTCTCGAGCGCGGGCTGCGTGGCCCCGCGGTACGTGAAGGTAACTCCCTCCAGGCGCAACTCCTTGAAGGCAGCCCGCGGCGCCCCGATTTCGAGCCTCGCACGCGCGCCGGCACCCGATTCGCCCAGCACCGTCAGCTCCTGCGCGAGATTGTTCAGCACGAATCTGGTGGATCGCATACTGCTGAGGGCGCTCGCAATCGTCGTCGCCGCGGGAATCAGGCGGATCCCGGCAGCGGCAAACACCGCCAGGGTTGGAACCACCGGCCCGGCCGTGCCTTCGGTGGCGAAGCGCAATGCCGCCACGATCACGATGACGAGGATCATCGCCACCTCGATCGCATAGCGCGGCACCTGGCTGAGCGAGGCCTGGTGCGCCATTGCCCGGGCGATCTCATGCGCGGTCGTGCGCACTTCGGCGCGAAAGTATTCCTGATGGCCGAGGATGCGCACTTCGCGCATCGCGCCCAGCGCCTGCGTCACCGCACCGAGATTCTTCGACACGAACTCGAGCGACTTGCGCTGCGCGGCGGTCTGCGCGCGCTGCAGGGGGCGATGTATCAGCGCGGCATAAATGCCAACGCAGGCGAACACCACCAGCACGGCGTTGAAGTCGTGCACCGCCAGCAGTACCGCCAGCAGTAGGAAGACGATGCCGTTGGTTACGAGCAGCAGCGACGCCGACAGCGTGCCGCCGCTGTATGCCGCCGTGTAGGCGTGCGTCTGCGCGATGATGTCGGCGGAGCTCCTCCTGGCGAACGACTGCCAGTCCATGGCCTGGTATGCGCCGACGAGCCGGTCCATGACTGCCGCGCGGTGCGATTCGCTGAACAGCACGATGCGGCGGTACAGGCGGTAGGCCACCCATGCCTTGAACGCGAATATCGCCACGAGCGCGGTGCCGAGAAGGAGAAAGGCCACGCGCGGCCTGGCGCCCAGTGCGGGCATGAAATCGGGCGAGATACCGGAGATCATGAGCTTGGCAAGCGGCGCGATCAGGCCCACGCCAAGCACGTCGAGGGCGGCGACGGCAAGCATCACCAGGATTATTCTGGGAATATCGCGCCGCGCGCGGCCCAGGACCAGGCCGTAGTCGGCGATGTAGGCGCGCGTGCGCTCAATAAGCTGCGTCATCCCGATTTCCATTGCGGCCACAGGCTGTTGCCCAGTTCGACCACTCGCCTGCCGAAAGCGGGGCGGGAATAGCGCGCAAGCCCCTCTTGGGAGGGCCGCGGGCCGGACAGCGCCGCGACAATGCCGCGCACCAGGTCGTCTCGATTTGCCGGATCGACGAGGATGCCGAGCTCTCCATCCAGCAGGGTTTCACGGCTGGCGTCCAGGCGGCTGCCGACCACGGGCACGCCGCAGGCCATGGCCTCGACATAGACGATGCCGAAGCCCTCACCGCGCCCGGGCATGACGAAGGCGTCCGCCAGGCGATAGAGATCGCGCTTGCGCGCCTCGTCCACGTAGCCGATGAATTTCGCGCGCTGCGCGACGCCGAGTTCCTCGGCCCGGCGCTTCAGCCTCGGCAGGTCGGTGCCGTCTCCGGCGACCAAGTACGCGAGGTTGGGAAAGTGCTTGTGCAGGAGGGGCAGCGCCTCGAGCACCTCGTCTATGCCCTTGTAGCGCTCACGGGAATCCAGTCGCGCCAGGGTGAGGAGGACCTTCTTCCCGACCACGCCGTAGCAACGGGCAATCTCCTGCGGCGGCCGGCCCGCCGTGTAGAAACCCAGGTCCACGCACGGGACGAGGAGGAAGCAGGTCTCGGGCGCCGCGCCCGCCCAGAGGCGGAAGCGCTCGAAAGTGAACTGGCTGATGCTGACGACGACGTCCACCGCGCCGACCAGCATCCCGAGCAGCCACTGGCGCGCGGGGCGCCAGGCGTCGATGCCGTGGATCATCAGCACCAGCCGCGCTCCCGAGAGGAGCTTGCCGAGCCAGGCGAGCGGCAGGAAATTCAGGTGGCCACAGACGATGACGTCGTGCGCGCGCAGTTTGCGCGCCCCCCGCAGGAATCCGCGAACGAAGCCGGCGAGCCCGGCCGCCGGTTCGCCGCGATACGCCAGTTTCAGGGGCAAAGAAGACGCCGGCGCGGCGGCATTGCGCGGAAACGCGATGACTTCGCGGTAACGAGGGTCGGCGCACAGCGCGCCAAGCCAGTCGCGGCTGAACTGCGCGATCCCGCCCGCGCCGTCGAACGAATCCGCGACCAGGCATAGCGCCCGGCGATCGCGGCGAACGCCCGAGAAAACCGAGCGTGCCCAGCCGCGCAGGCCGCGCTGCGATTCGTCATTGCGCTCCACGCGCGCGAGCCATTCGCGCACCGGCACCGTGAACCCGGTTTTCCGCCTGTCGAGTACGGCTGCCGGCATCGACGGCCAGACCGACTGCGCGACATCGCGCTTCGACGGGGATGCCGGTTGCATGACGAGCGGGGCGACCCTGGCAACCAGCGCGGCATCCGCGAACGGCACGCGAATCTCCAGCGAATGCGCCATGCCCGCCCAGTCGGCGTCCCGCAGCAGCTGGTTTTTCATGTACCACCCGGTCTCAAGGCAGCTTACCGCCAGGCGCGCGTTGGTGACGCCCGCAATGCTTTCGCTCAGGCGATCGAGCGTGGCGAGTTCCGCGAGTCCCTCGGCAGCAAGATCCGGGTCGAGCAGCTGCGGCAACTCCCAGGGCATGAAAAGCGCGCGGCGCAGGAGATAGGCGCCGGCGAGCGTGCCGCCGTACTCGGCAAACCCCGCGTACTTCGGCGAGGTGAAGGAGCGCAACAGCGGGTCGGAAACGCGGCGCATGGCACGGCCGAGTAGCGGAACGGCACGCGCAAGGCGCAGCATCGCCGCCATGCGCGGCACCTGGCGGAAGGAGGGATAGCCGGCGAACAGCTCGTCGCCGCCCAACCCGGAAAGCGCGACCTTCATCCCCGCCTCGCGCGCGGCAGCGGCGACAAACCAGGTGTTCAGCCCATCGATGGAAGGCTGGTCCATGGCCTCGAGGACGCCGGCAACTTCGCCGCGAAAGCTTTCAAAGCCGATCCAGCGCGTTTCGTGGCGCGTGCCGGCCGCGCGCGCGGCGAGTTCGGCGAGGACGGTTTCGTCATTCTCAGTGCCGCGATACTCGTCAAAGCCGAGCGTAATCGAGCGCAGCGGTCCATGCCGGCCCGCGCTCGCGGCGAGCATGGCGGAATCGAGTCCCGCGGACAGGAACAGGCCGACCGGCACGTCCGCGACCAGATGCTGGGCGACACTATCCTCTACCGCTTCACGCAGCACCCCGATGCCACGCGGCTCGCCGGATTGCGCTTCGGCGAATACCTCGCGCAAGGAATGGAACGGGCGCGGCACGGCGACGCCCCTCGCGTCCGCCACGATCGAATGCCCTGCGGGGAGCGCACGGATGCCACGATAAAGCGTATACGGCTCGGGCACCGACCCCCAGAGGAAGAAGCCCGCGTAGCCCGCGGGCTCGATCTCATCGGACACTGCGCCCCCGGCAAGCAGGGCCTTTACCTGGGAGGCGAAGCACAGCGTAGAACCGCTTAGGGAATAGTAAAGCGGCTTGATGCCCAGAGGATCGCGCGCAAGGAACATGCGCCGCTCGCGCTCATCCCAGATGGCGAAGGCGTACATGCCGCGCAGCATGGGCAGCATTTTTTCGCCGCGTTCCTCGTAGAGATGAAGCAAGACCTCGGTATCGGAGCCCGAACGAAAGACGCGTCCCTTCGCCTCGAGCGCCGCTTTCAGTTCGCGGTAGTTGTAGATCTCGCCGTTGAGGACGACCTGGTAGCGGCCGTCGGCGCTCGCCATGGGTTGCGCGCCGGCGTCGCTCAGGTCGATGATCGAAAGCCGGCGGTGCGCGAGGCCAGCGCGCCGGCCCGGAGAAATCCAGAGCCCCGCCCCGTCGGGTCCGCGCCTAGCCATCGCCTCCCGCACCCGCAGCAGCTGCGCTACGTCGACCGGGGGCGAGCCCTCCCCAACAGCAAAGGTGCCGGCTATTCCGCACATGACGGTTCGCGCCCGCCTGAAATCGGCTTGGTCATTTTCACAGTCCGCGCCGGATCGACTCCGCGAGGAGTTGCGCACCCTTGGCGCTCCAATGCACGCCGGTCTCGATGAACAGGTCCGCGGGATCTCCGGGGTACTGCTTCACGACCTCCTGCGCGTCGATCACGGTGGCGCCATTCGCCAGCGCGACGGGAGCGCCCGCGCGGGAATACGCCACGAGCGAGGCGATGTGCGGATGGACGCCGCTGTGTGCCATTACGACGTAGACCGGGCGCACTCCCTGTTCCCGGAGGTGGCGGACGAACCGTTCCAGCGTGACCTCGAAATTGCGGAGCATATCGGGATCCGGCTTGTCCTGACCCGGCGCCGCAACGGCGGGAATCGCGGCCGGTCTTGCGCCGGCGGCCGGCGTCATGAGTTCATGAATAAACGGCTGGATGAAGTAATCGAGAACCCGGACGACCGCCAGGTTGCGCTTTTCCCAGCGCCCCTGGTCGAGCGCCGTGGTGGGAACGCCGAAGCGGCCCTGCCGCACGAGCTCACGTAACGAAATACCCTGGCTCGCCAAGCCAGCCGCGTTAGTGGTTTCGTTGACCCCGGTGTAGATGATCGCGATATCCGGCTTGAGCTCGGGCACGTCGCGCCTGGCGCGCGCGAATTCATGGGCCACCGACCAGGAAATAGCACCTGCGTTCAGCACCTGATCCCGCGGGTGACGGTCCCGGCGCAGCGACTGCTCGAGCCTGTCGGGCCATGTCTCGCCATCCGGCAGGTTGTAGCAAAAAGTCGTCGAGCCACCGTAGGTAATGATGCGCAATGCTCCCGGCGACTTGGGATTGAGCACGTTCTCCGCATTGCGAAAGCCATGGTCGTTGGTCTGCGCGTTGGTGTTGTACGCGTTGCGCCTGTGGATGGCGCCCACCTCGCTGTCGTATGTCCACAGTCCATAGCTTTTGCCCGGGACTCCGTACTTGACCGCGATGTAGCCGCGCGCGGCAAGCTCGATCGCAACCAGAGGAACCAGCGTCACGAACAGGATCGCGGCCGCGGCAACGGCCAGCGGCCTCATCCGGCCGGGCTTGGGCGAAGCGTCCATGGTTGCCGTTCGCCTGGCCGGGGCGCTCCCGCTCAGCGCGCGACCCTGGTTCCGGCGCGGAAATACGCGATCGTTTTCCTGAGCCCCGCATCCAGTCCAACCGAGGGCTGCCACGCGAGGAGACGCTTGGCAAGGGCGATATCGGGCTTACGCTGCCGCGGGTCGTCCCGCGGCAGCTTCCTCTTCACGATCCGGGATTTCGACTTCGTCAGCGCGATCACCTTCTGCGCCAGTTCAAGGATGGTGAATTCGCCCGGATTGCCGAGATTGACCGGTCCGGCAACCCCGTCCTTGGTCGCCATCAGGCGGATCAGCGCTTCGACCAGGTCGTCCACGTAACAGAACGAGCGCGTCTGGCCGCCGTCGCCGTAGACCGTGATCGGCTCGCCCTTCAACGCCTGGACGACGAAATTCGACACCACCCGGCCATCATTCGGGTGCATGCGCGGGCCGTAGGTGTTGAAAATTCGCGCCACCTTGATGCGCAGCTTGTGCTGGCGGTGATAGTCGAAGAACAGCGTCTCTGCGCAGCGCTTGCCTTCGTCGTAGCAGGCGCGCAGGCCGATCGGATTGACGTTGCCCCAGTAGTCCTCACGCTGCGGATGCACCGTCGGGTCGCCATAGACCTCGCTCGTGGAGGCCTGCAGAATCTTCGCCTTCACGCGCTTGGCCAGGCCGAGCATGTTTATCGCCCCGTGCACGCTGGTCTTGGTGGTCTGGACCGGGTCGTACTGGTAATGGATCGGCGCCGCCGGGCACGCCAGGTTGTAGATCTCGTCCACTTCCACGAACAACGGAAACGTCACGTCGTGGCGCATCAATTCAAAATGCGGATTGCCGATCAGGTGCGCTATGTTGTCCTTGGTCCCGGTGAAGAAGTTGTCCACGCACAGTACGTCGTTGCCGTCGGCGAGAAGACGTTCGCACAGATGCGAACCGATGAAGCCGGCGCCGCCGGTCACCAGCACCCGCTTGCGTATACTGTAAATTCTCATGGCAGCGCGACCGATCTCCCTGTTCTACAAGGGATTGTATTGGACTCTGGGCTTGGCCGTCGGGCTGATGGCGGCACCCGATGCCGAAGCGAAGCCGAAGCCAAAGCAAAAGTCCGCAAAAACAAAATCTGCCAAGTCCAAACCGACGACCTCCGCAGCGGCCCAGCACGACCCTCTGACCGAATGGGAACTGGTCAACGGCGCCGCCATTGAACTACGGCAAAGGATTGAGAAGCAGCCGCGAAATGATGCATTGCGCCAGCAAATGGCGGATCTGGCCATTCGATCCGCCGCCGGCGCCGAGCGCGCGCTGGCGATCGGCAACGCCTCGCTGTTCGATTCCTACCGCACGCAGTTCGACGAGCAGTTCAAGGACACGCACTGGCGCCTTGCGCGCATGTCTCGCCAGGGAAGCGGCGCGGCCGCGTACGCCGAGGGAGTGATCGCGCTGCACGGCTACCTCGACGCCGTAAGCGTGGAAGGCGCATGCCGTCACTTTGGCTCTGCTCTGGAAAAGGGCTATGTGGGCGCGAAATTCCGCCTCTCCCAGTGCCTGGAAAAGGACGACCCCGCGCGCGCCGCGGCGCTGCTCCGCGAAGCCGCAGATAGCGGCCATCCGGCCGCGGCAGAGTTGCTGGGCCGCGCCTGCCTCGAAGCCAAGCCCCCGCAGGCGAGCTGCGCGTGGGACCGGCTTACCGTGGCGGCCTCGGCCGGACGTCCCTCGGCGCAAAGCGTGCTGGCGTGGATGTATGCGCAGGGCGTCGGCGGCAAGTCCGACCCGGGTCGTGCCGCGCGGCTCTACCTGCAGGCGGCGCGCGCAGGCGACGCCTCGGCGCAGAACAATGCCGGCGAGCTGTACGAAACCGGCCGCGGCACGAAAGCCGACCCCAAGGCCGCCATCGACTGGTACCGGAAGGCGGCGGAAGCGGGATTCCCCGCCGCGCAGTTCAACCTGGGCCGTCTCCATGCGGCTGGAACAGGTGTGCCGCTCGATTTCGCCGAGGCACGCAAATGGCTCGAGAAAGCCGAGCAGGGTGGAGTTTCGGCCGCCCGCACCTTGTTGGACTGGATGGAGAAGGAACAAGCTGACAAAGGACTGACTAGCAAATAAGATGGCGCAAATCAGCCGGTTCGCATTGGCAGGGATTGATTGCTGCGCCGCAATATCGTTGCGCGACCGCAACAAACAGACCTGTTCCTAAGGCTAATTATTTGGAATGTGCTCTAAGTTCGTGTAAAACAAGAACTAACTGAATTCGGATAACTCTCCAGTGCTGATACGCAAGGCCCTTGCCGTAGCTGTTTCCGTCGGGATCGTCGGAGTCGCGTCCGGGACGGCGCTCGCTCAGAGTCCGACACCCTCCCCGAGCCCGACGACCGGTCCAGGGGGAATTCCGGTCGGCCCGCTCACGGTGTATCCGGGCGTGGATCTGGCGCTCGGCCACGACGACAACCTGTTCCTGCGTCCGACGGCAACGACGAGTTCGAGCTACACGGTCGTCAGTCCGCATGTGCGCGCCGAAGCCAAGACGGGCCCGCACAAGTTCGACTTCGGCCTGCGCATCGACAGCGGCCGGTACCACTCGAGCGCGGCCGACAGCTACACCGACTACGCGTTCGTCGGCACCGGCGACATTGTGTTTTCCGGGCGTGCCGGCTTGAAGCTGCGCGCCGAACACCGCCGTGGGCACGACCCCCGAGGCTCCACTGACCGCGGTATCTCGGCTTCCCCGGACGAATACGACAACACCGGCATCAGCGGGATTTTCCGGTACGGCGCGCAAGGCGCGCGCGGCCGGATCGAAATCGACGGCGCCGCCAATACGCGCAGCTACGTCAACAATCGCGCGACCACTGTAGTCAGCGACCGCGACACCGTTGGCTTGGGCGGAACATTCTTCTGGCGGATCATGCCGCGCACCGAGCTGCTCGGCCAGGTGAGCTTCAGCGATGTCAATTACAAGCTCGGCGCCTCGACCCAGGATTCGACGGAAACGCGCTATCTCGCCGGCGTGAAATGGGAAGCCACCGCGGCCACCACCGGTACCGCCAAGTTCGGCTACCAGACGAAGAAGTTCGATTCGGCCGCGCGCCAGGACTTCTCGGGCAGCGGCTGGGACGTGGGGGTGCGCTGGAGCCCGCTGACCTACTCGGTGTTCGACTTCGTCTCGTCCAAGCAGACCGGCGAATCCACCGGAATCGGCGACACCGTCGTGGGCACGAACCACGGCGTCACCTGGAGCCACGCCTGGAGTTCGCGCCTGCGCACCCAGGCGCTTGCCAGCCTGCGCAATGACGCTTTCGAAGGCGCGGGCATCACGCGCAAGGACGACGTCGGTTCGTTCGGCCTGAAGGTGGCCTACGATTTCCGCCGCTGGCTGAAGCTGGGCGCGGAATACACCTACTCCGAGCGCGAGTCGAACACCAACGGCTTCAACTACAAGCGCAATCTGCTGCTTTTCACGGTAGGCGCCACTCTGTAAGGAGCTGTAAAGGGCCCCGGCGGCGGCGGCCCGCCGCGGAACGTTCTTGCTATACTTTCAGGCCCTTATCCCCGCGGTTGCCAGATGCTTTCCTGGACGCTCTCATCCGCCCTTTTCCGCCTCGCCGGCGCCCTGGCCGCCATGGCCTTCGCGCTTGCGGCCGTCACTCCGGCACTCGCGCAAAGCGACGCGATCTCGAACTACCGCCTCGGCTCCGGCGACGTGATCTCGATCCAGGTGCTGGGCGAGGATGACCTGAAACGCGAACGCATCCGCCTGTCGGACGCGGCCACGATTTCGTACCCGATCCTGGGCGAGATCAAGCTCTTCGGCAAGACGGTGGCCGAACTCGAAGGCTTCATCCGCGACGGATTGAAGGGCCGCTACCTCGTCAACCCGCAGGTCACGGTGACGATCAACGATTACCGCAATTTCTTCATCAATGGCCAGGTGGAAAAGCCCGGCGGCTACGCTTATATCCCCGGTCTCACGGTGCGCAAGGCCATTTCCCTGGCCGGCGGCTTCAGGGAACGCGCCTCCAAGGAAAAGATTTTCGTGATCCGCGACAGCGACCGCACGCAGAAGTCGACGCGCATCAGCCAGGACGAGATGGTGAATCCGGGCGACATCATCACCGTGGAAGAAAGTTTCTTCTGAGCGCGCCCGGGCCGTGAACGTCGCTGCCGAACGCGAGCTGTCGCTGCAGCCGCTTCTTGGCGAGCCGGAGGACGAGCGCGACACGCTCGACCTGGTGCGGTACTGGCGCGCCATCAATCGCAACAAATGGCGCATCCTCACCCTGGTGGCGGCCGTGGGCATCCTCGCCCAGATGTTCGCCTCCGGCCTGCCCCCGGTCTACCGCGCCACCGCGACCATCCTGATCGAGGCGAGCAAGCCGAAAATCGTGTCCATCGAGGAGGTTTACAGCTCGATGGCCGGGGCGCAGCGCGAGTTCTACCAGACTCAACTGGAAATCCTGAAATCGCGCTAGCTCATGTCGAAGCTGGTGCGGCAGCAGAAGCTGGCCGAGCATCCGACATTCAACCCCGCGGCCAAGCCGCCCTCTTTTTACGAAAAATGGATGCCCAAGGGCAAGTCGCCGGAGGCCGGGCCGGTGCCGCCGCAGATGATGGAGCGGCGCGTGGTCGGCGCGGTGCAGGGTGGAATCAGCGTACAACTGGTTCGCGGCAGCCAGCTGATGCGCATCAGTTTCGAATCGCACGACCCGGAACTCGCCGCCGCGGTGCCCAACGCGCTGGCCGAGATCTACATCGAGTCGGACCTCGAATCGCGCATGCAGATGAACCGCAAGGCGAGCGCCTTCCTCACCGGCCAGACCGCGGGACTGAAGAAGAAGGTCGCCGAGGCGGAGCAGGCGCTGCAGGCCTTCCGCGAGCGCGAGAAGATCATCGATACCAAGGCGTCGTCGCAGGCGGGCGTCGCCTCGCAGGTCGAAGTGCTGACGTCATCCCTCATCGACGCGCGCCGGCGCCGCAATGAGGCCGAATACGCCTACCAGCAGGTCACCGCGCTGGCGCAGGGCAAGTCGCAGGAATCGCTGGAAAACCTGCCCGCGATCCAGAAGTACCCGCTGGTGCTCAAGCTGCGGCAGGACGAGGCCGAGGCCGAGAAGCGCCAAGCCGATGCCTCCAGGCGCTACGGCGCGGAGCACCCGCGCATGGTGGCCGCGGACACGGAGCTCAAGTCGGCGCGCGAGAACGCGCGCCGCGGCCTGGCGGGCGCGGTGCAGACGGTGACGCGCGAGTTCGAGTCGGCGCGCGCCAACGAAGCCGCGATCGAGCGCACGCTGAGCACCGCCAGGAACGACGTGCAGAACCTGAACCGCAAGGAGTTCCAGCTCGCGGCGCTGGAGCGCGAGGTGGCCACCAGCCGCCAGTTCTACGACATGTTCATGCAGCGCTACAAGGAGACCAACATCTCCGGCGAGATGCACAGTCCGATCGCGCGCGTGGTGGATCCCGCGATCCTGCCGGGGGGCCCGTCCGGCCCGAACAAGCGGCTCATCGTCGGATTGTCGCTGCTCGCCGCGCTGCTGGGGGCGGTCGCGCTTGCGATGCTGCTCGAACGCCTCGACAACACCGTGAAGACCACGCAGGAGGTGGAAACGCGCCTCGGTGTGCCGGTGCTGGGCATACTCAACATCACCAAGGTGCAGAAGGGCCAGCAGCTCGAGCGCGTGTTCCTCGAGGACCCGCAGACCTCGTTCTCGGAGGCGATCCGCACCATCCGCAGCGGCGTGATGCTATCGTCGATCGACTCGCCGAAGAAGATCGTGCTCGTGACTTCCTCGGTGCCGGAGGAAGGCAAGACCACCGTCGCCGCCAACCTCGCGTTCGCCCTGGGGCAGGTGAAAAAGACCCTGCTGATCGACGCCGACATGCGCCGGCCGAAGATCGGCCGCGTGCTGGGCGGAACGGGCAGCAACCTGGTCGGGCTGTCGCAGCTCGTCACCGGCGAGGCGCAGATCGACCGCTGCGTCTATCCGGTGCAGCAGGGCTCGCAGCTCTTCGTGCTGCCGGCGGGCCGCATCCCGCCCAATCCGCTCGAGTTGATTGCCTCGCACCGCTTCACCGCCGCGATGGAAAAGCTCGCCGCGAGTTTCGACGTCATCGTCATCGACAGCCCGCCGGTGCAGCTGGTGAGCGACGCGCTGGTGCTCTCCAATATCGCCACCGACGTGGTGTACGTGGTCAAGGCCGACGACACGCCCTACCCGCTCGCGCGCCAGGGCATCAAGCGGCTGCGGCGCGTGAATGCGCCGATCCTCGGGGTGGTGCTGAATCAGCTCGATGCGCTGCGCGCCGACCGCTACTACGGCGAGTACAGCGGCTACGGCAAGCGCTACTACAACAAGAAGTACGGCTACGGCTACACGCCGAAGCAGGGCTGAACCTGGGTCCCCGCCTGAAGCCGCGGGGACGACGGTTAGGGGCGCGGGGACGACGGTACATTTGTGATTGACCTCCACTGCCACCTCTTGCCGGGGATCGACGACGGGCCGGCGACGCTCGAGGAAGCGCTCGAGATGGCGCGCATCGCGGTGGCCAACGGGATCACTGAAGCGCATGTCACGCCGCACCTGCATCCCGGGCGCTGGGAGAACGACTTGCTGAAGATCGCCGCGGCGGTGGGGGCCTACCGCGTGTCGCTCGCGCAGGCAGGTATTCCGCTGGAGCTCGGCTATGCGGCCGAAGTGCGGCTCGACTATGAGATCCTGCCGCTCATCGAAGCGGGGCGCGTGCCGTTCCTCGGCAAGCTGGACGGTTTCCAGGTGATGCTGCTCGAATTCCCGCACAGCCACGTGCCGGTGGGCGCGGACAAGTTCGTCGCCTGGCTGCTGGCGCGCAACATCCGGCCGATGATCGCGCACCCGGAGCGCAACAAGGACCTCATGCGCGACCCGGGCAAGCTGGAACCGTTCGTGCGCGAGGGCTGCCTGCTGCAGGTAACCGCGGATGCGGTGGCCGGCGAATTCGGCGAGCTGTGCGCGCAGCGCGCGCGCGAGTTCCTCGAGCGCGGCTGGGTCAGCGTGCTGGCTTCCGACGCCCACGACACCGCCGGCCGGCCGCCGCGCATGGCGCCGGGCCGCGACGCGGCGGCGAAAATCGTCGGCGAGGAAGCTGCGCGGCAGCTGACGCAGGGCATGCCGCTGCGGATCGTGCGCGGGACCTGAAGGAACCGCGTGAGGTCCGAATCCCGGTGAAGGGCCAAAGCGGGGGCGCCGAACGCTGCGCGCTGGTCCTGTTCCTGGCGCTGCTGGCCTGGGCGCCCTTCCCGCTCGGCAGCAACCGCGCCTGGGCGTGGACGCTGCTGGAAGCGGGCCTGTTCCTCGCCGCCGCGCTCTGGACCGTCGGCTGGATGCAGCGGCGCCACGGCTCCCTCGCCGTGGTGCGCGCCGCCTGGCCGGCGTTCACGCTGCTCGGCGTGTGGCTTGTCTACCTGGCGCTGCACTGGACGCCCCTGCCGGCCGGGCTGGTGCGCGCGCTGTCGCCGCAGGCAGCGGCGGTGCATGCCCTGGCGGCGCCATATGGGGACGGATCGTGGATCACCTTGTCCGTGGACCCCAACGCGAGCCTCGTCTTCTGGCTGAAGAGCTGCGCCTGGACGGTCGCGTTCTTCCTCACGCTCGCCCTCGCCCATACGCGGGAACGCGCGCGCCTGATCGCCATCGTGCTGGTGCTCTCGGGCCTCGCGCAGGCGGTGTACGGCGGCCTGATGCACCTCACCGGGACCGACCTGGAGTTGTTCGGCACGAGGATCCCGCACAGCGCCCAGGCGAGCGGCGGCTTCGTCAACCGCAACCACCTCGCGGGGTTCCTCGAGATCACGCTGGCACTGGGCATCGGCCTGATGATCGGCAGCCTGCGCGAAACCGGGCAGCGCAGCTGGCGCCAGTTCTGGCGCGACATGGCGGCGCTGCTGCTCAGCCCGAGGGCGCCGCTGCGCCTGTTCCTGGTGGCGATGGTGATCGCGCTGGTGATGACGCGCTCGCGCATGGGCAACACGGCGTTCTTCGCCAGCCTGCTGATCGCGGGCGGGGTGGCGCTCGTCCTGTCGCGCCACGCCACGCGCAGCACGATGATCCTGATCGCCAGCCTGATCGCGATCGACATCTTCATCGTCGGCTCCTGGTTCGGCGTGGAGAAGACGATGCAGCGCATCGAGCAGACCACGGTGCGCGACGTGGAAGAGCGCGAGGAGCCCAGCGCCTACGCGCTGGAAATGGTGCGCGACTACCCGGCGTTCGGCACCGGGCCGGGCACTTTCCACACCGCCTTCACGCGCTACCGCGGCGAGGGGATCCGGCCGTTCTTCGACCACGCGCACAACGACTACACGCAGTTCCTCGTCGAGACAGGGGCGCTGGGCGCGCTGCTCGCCGGCACCCTGCCCCTGATGGCGCTGGTGCTGGCGGTGATGGCGCTCTCGCGCCGGCGCGACCCGCTCGCGCGCGGCTTCGCCTTCGCGGTGGTGATGGGCGTCTCGGCCATCGCGATCCACAGCACGGTGGATTTCAACCTGCAGATCCCGGCCAACGCGTTCGCCTTCATGGTGCTGCTCGCCTACGGCTGGATCGCCCTGCACCTCCAGCGCCACGACGAACAATGAGAAAATCAGGGACAGTCCACATTATTCGGATATGCGAAAAAACGTGGACTGTCCCTGATATTGTGGGAGAGAGTGATGGCTGATTTGTGGGAGAACCCCGCCGGGACCGACGGGTTCGAATTCATCGAATACGCGGCGCCCGACCCGAAGGCGATGGGCGAGCTGTTCGTGCGCCTGGGCTTCAAGGCGATCGCGCGGCACCGCCACAAGAACGTGATCCTGTACCGGCAGGGCGGGGTCAACTACATCGTCAATGCCGAGCCGGATTCATTTGCCCAGCGTTTTGCCCGGCTGCACGGGCCGAGCATCTGCGCGATTGCGTTTCGCGTGCGGGACGCGAAGGCCGCGTATGAGCGCTGCATCGGGCTGGGCGCCTGGGGCTACGCGGGACACGCCGGCCCGGGCGAGCTGAACATCCCGGCGATCAAGGGCATCGGCGACTCGATCATCTACCTCATCGACCGCTGGCGCGGCAAGAACGGCGCGCAGACGGGCGACATCGGCAACATCGGCTTCTACGACGTGGATTTTGAACCCTTGCCCGGGGCGGAGTTGAATCCTGCGGGCCACGGCCTCGCCTACATCGACCACCTGACGCACAACGTGCACAAGGGGCGCATGAAGGAGTGGGCGGACTTCTACGAGCGCCTGTTCAATTTCCGCGAGGTACGCTACTTCGACATCGAGGGCCAGGTCACGGGCGTGAAGTCGAAGGCCATGACCAGCCCCTGCGGCAAGATCCGCATCCCGATCAACGAGGAAGGCACCGAGAAGGCGGGGCAGATCCAGGAATACCTGGACCTCTACCACGGCGAAGGCATCCAGCACGTCGCGCTGGGCTCGACCGACCTCTACAAAACGGTGGATGCCCTGAAGGCCAACGGCGTCAAGCTGCTCGACACCATCGACACCTACTACGAGCTCGTCGACAAGCGCATCCCGGGCCACGGCGAGAACCTCGCGGAACTGAAGAAGCGCAAGATCCTGGTCGACGGCAAGGCGGGAGCGCTGCTGCTGCAGATATTTTCGGAGAACCAGCTGGGGCCGATTTTCTTCGAGTTCATCCAGCGCAAGGGCGACGAAGGCTTCGGCGAAGGCAACTTCAAGGCGCTGTTCGAATCCATCGAGCTCGACCAGATGCGCCGGGGAAAACTCAGCGCCCCTTGAACACCGGCTTGCGCTTTTCCTTGAAGGCGAGCTGCGCCTCTTTCGCGTCCTCGGTCCTGGCGATCGCCGCGGTCTGGTCCTGTTCGTAGCGGTAGCCGTCGCGCAGGCTCATGTCCTCGATGACATTCAGCGTGTGCTTGATCATGCGCGTGGACACCGGGCTCTTGGAGGCGATGGTCTGCGCGAGCTCCATGGCCGCCGGCATCAGCTCCTCGGGCGTGGTGCAGGCCTCGACAACACCGAGGCGGTAGAGCTCGGGCCCGGGCACGCGGTAGCCGGTCAGCATCATGCGGCGCAGCCGCGAGTGGCTGAAAAGGCGCATCGCGTGCCGCCCGCCGCCCAGCAGCCCCACATCCACCTCGGGCGCGCCGATGGTGCCCTTGTCCGAAGCGATGAGGATGTCCGCGGCGGCGACCATCGCCAGGCCTGAGCCCAGCGCATTGCCGTTGATCGCCGCGATCACCGGCTTGGCGCACTCGCGGATGGCATGGAAGCATTCGCGCGTGCGGCGCGAATGCGCGAGCAGGTCGCCCGGCCCCTTGATGATCTCGGCGCGGCCCTTGAGGTCCGCGCCGGCGCAGAACTGCTTGCCCGCGCCAGTGAGGATCACCACGCGAATCTCGTCCGTCTCGGAAACGCGGTCCAGGGCGTGCGTCAGCTCGTCGTTCAGCACGCGCGTGAGCGCGTTGACCGGCGGGCTGTCCATGGTCAGCGTCGCCACGTGCCCGTCCACCGCCACCTTCAGTTCCTTGTAGTCGTGCTCCACGGCTGCTCCCAGGTTAGGCGTCCACCGGCGCGGTCATGCGCACCGAGGGCCGCTGAAGTTGCTTTTCGAACCACGCCGCAAGGCGCGGATGCCCGCCGCGCCAATCCATGCCGGCGAAGCGGAAATCGAGGTAACCCAGCGCGCAGACGATGGCGATGTGGCCGAGGCGAAACGGCGCCGCGTCGAGCGCCGTGGCCTCGTCTTCCAGCCGCGCGAGCGTCGCGGCGTACTTCACCGCAAAGGCATCCAGCAGTTCCTTCAGCTGGCGCTGCGGCTCGCGGTCGCGCTCGTTGCGCCACAGCACCAGCAGGTCGAGCAGGCCGTTGCCGAGCGCGTGCCAGCGCAGCACCTCCCAGCGCTCCGGCCCTGCCCTCGGCACCAGCGGCGCGCCGGCGTGCAGGCCGTCCAGGTATTCGCAGATGACGTAGGAATCGAACAGTGCGCTGCCGTCGTCCAGCACCAGCGTCGGCAGCTTGCTCAAGGGGTTGTCCGGCATCAGCGCGGCGTTCGGCTTGGTCATCGCCACCACGGAGCGCACGCGCTCGAAGCGTTCGGCCAGCCCGGTCTCATGCGCAAAGATCATGACCTTGCGCACGAAGGGGGAACGCGGCGACCAGTGGAGTTTCATCGGCGCAGTCTACATTCACTGCGGGCGCCACGCGCCGGCGCGGACCAGTTCCTGCGCGGCCTGGCGCAGCAGCGTGGCCGTTTCGCGCGCCGCGAGCGTCAGCGGCCGCTCGCGCGTGGTCGCCAGCACGAGCGTGCGGTCGATCGCGGGACCGACGATGCGCGCTGCCTGCAGGGCGCCCGCCTGGACCTCGCGCGCCACCGCGCGCCAGGCGAGGATCGTGTACGCCTGCCCGTCGGCGACGATGTCCCGCTGGATCGGGATCGAATCCGCCTCCAGCACGACCGAAAGCGAGATGCGCTTTCGTCTCGCGAGCTGGTCGAGCGTGATGCGCAGTCCATTCGGCGCCCCCGGCAGGACGAGCGGCAGGCGATCCAGCTGCGCGAACTTCACTGTTTCCGAACGCGTGACGGGGTCTCCCGCGGGGCCGACGAGGTACGAGCCCACCTTGGCGAGGGGCTGGGCGTCGCGCATGCCCCGGCCTGGGTACTGGAACATGACCGCGATGTCGAGGCGGCCCGCCTGCAGCCATTCGTCGAGCTGGCCGTTCGAGCCTTCCAGGACCCTGAGCTGGACGCCCGCGAAGTTGTCGCGCAGGCGCCGCAGCAGCATGCCGACCAGGGGATAGGCGGCCGACGGCAGCACGCCCAGCGCGACTTCGCCGAACACCGCACCGCTGTTCGACCTGACGTCGGCCGCAAGCTGCCCGGCATCGATCACCAGAGCACGCACGCGCGGCAGGATCCGCTCCCCCAACTCGGTGAGCGCGACGCCGCGGCCGGTGCGGTGGAACAGGCGGCCGCCGAACTCCCGCTCGAGCGCCGCGATCTGCAGACTGAGGGCCGACTGCGTCGAATCGAGCGCGGCGGCGGCCCGCGTCAGGCTGCCCAGTTCGACGACCTTGAGGAAACGGCCGAGCTTGGCGAGGTCGGGCAGCGGCCAGGCGCGTTGCGACATATCCGGCCAAGAATATCTGCTTTACGCGCCATGAGTCTAGCCAGGGAGCGGCCGCGGCCGCAGAATGTCCCCGATGGAGGATTCGACATGCAAACACTGACCAGATTCTTCGCGGCCTGCTTTGCTTCTTGTTGCGCGGCCCTGCTCTTCGCCGGGAGCGCGGGAGCGCAGGCGTACCCGGACAAGGCCATCCGCTTTGTCATACCGTTCCCGCCGGGTGGCGGCGCCGATCAGATGGCGCGGCCGCTGGCGCAGAAGCTCTCCACGCTGCTCGGCCAGCCGGTGGTGCTGGATCACCGCAGCGGCGCCGGCGGCACCATCGCCGCCGAAGCGGCGGCGATCGCCGCGCCGGACGGCTACACGCTGATGTTCGCCACCCTCGGCACGCACGCCATCAACGCCAGCCTCTACGCCAAGCTGCGCTACGACCCGGTGAAGGATTTCGCGCCGGTGGCGCTGACGCACGTGGCGCCGCGGGTGCTGGTGGTGCATCCCTCGGTGGCGGCGAACAACGTGAAGGAACTGATCGCGCTGGCGCGCGCCGAACCCGGCAAGCTGACCTTCGGCTCCTCGGGCAACGGCGGCGTGAACCACCTTTCGGGCGAACTGTTGAAGTCGATGGCGGGCGTGGACATGCAGCACATTCCTTACAAGGGCGCCGCGCCGGCAGCGGTCGACCTGCTCGGCGGCCGCATCACGATGGTGTTCGATTCGATCGTGGTGTGGTCGGACCACATCAAGACCGGCAAGGTGCGCGCGCTCGGGGTCAGCAGCATTGCCCGCTCCGGTGCGCTGCCGAACGTGCCGACGATCTCTGAAGCTGGCCTGCCGGGGTTCGACGTTGCCAACTGGCTTGGCGTGCTCGTGCCGGCGCGCACCCCGCCGGCCGTCATTGCGCGCCTCAACGCAGCGATCAAGGCCGCGATGGCCGATGCCGACATGCGCCAGCAGATGACCGCCGTCGGCATCGATCCAACGTTCAGCACGCCGGAGGCGTTCGGCGAGATCATCCGGACGGACATCGCCAAGTGGGCCGCCGTCGTCAAGGCCACTGGCGCCAGAGTCGACTGACCGCCATTTAATCCTCCGGATTAAATCCTTCACGTGCCCGGCCCGCTCTCGCACGTCCGCGTCCTCGACCTCTCCCGCATCATGGCCGGGCCGTGGGCGAGCCAGGTGCTGGCCGACCTGGGCGCCGACGTGATCAAGGTCGAGCGCCCCGGCGCCGGGGACGACACGCGCAGCTGGGGCCCGCCCTTCCTCAAGAACGCCGACGGCAGCGATTCGAAAGAGGCCGGCTACTTCCTCTCGGTGAACCGCGGCAAGCGCTCCCTGACGGTGGCGCTGGACAAGCCCGAGGGCCAGCGCATCATCAAACTGCTCGCTGCGCGCTCGGACATCCTGCTGGAGAACTACAAAGTCGGCACGCTGAAGCGCTACGGCCTGGATGCGGAATCCCTGCGCAAGGAAAACTCGCGCCTCATTTACTGCTCGGTCACCGGCTTCGGCCAGACCGGGCCGCGGCGCGACCAGGCCGCCTACGACTTCCTCATCCAGGCGATGGGCGGCCTGATGAGCATCACCGGCGAGCGCGACGATAAGCCGGGCGGCGGGCCGCAGAAAGTCGGCATTCCGATCGTCGACATCATGACCGGCATGTATGCCTCGGTGGCGATGCTGGCGGCGCTCGCGCGGCGCGAGGTGTCGGGCACCGGCGAAACCATCGACCTGGCGATGCTCGACGTGCAGGCCGGGTTCCTCGCCAACCAGGCGATGAATCACCTGCTCTCGGGCAAGACGCCGCAGCGCACCGGCAACGCCCACCCCAACATCCAGCCGCAGGATGTGTTTCCCTGCCGCGACGGCAAGGTGGTCATCGTGGTCGGCAACGACGGCCAGTTCGCCAAGTTCTGCGAGGCCATCGGCCGGCCGGAGTGGGTGAAGGACGAACGCTTCGCCGCCAATCCGGCGCGCGTGCGCAATCTTGCCGTCCTGAACCCGATGATCGTCGCCGAACTTGCGAAGCGGGATCGCGCGCATTGGGTCGCCGCTTTCGAAGCAGTGGGCGTGCCCTGCGGCCCGATCAACAGCATCCCGGAAGCCTTCGCCGACGAGCAGGTGAAGCATCGCGGCATGCTGTTCGACCTGCCGCACCCGGGCGGCACGAGGCTGCCGCAGGTTGCAAGCCCGATGCGGTTCAAGGAATCTCCGCTCAAGTACGAGGTGCCGCCGCCACTGCTCGGACAGCACACACTGGAAATATTGACTGATTTGGGTTTTTCGAAGAAAGAAATAGAAAATCTCTCCAGCACAGGAAGCATCTGATGCCCCGGATCCCCCTCTTTCCGCTGGAACACATGACCGAGGAACAGCGGCGTGTCTATGACGCGGTCGTCAGCGGCCCGCGCGGCGTGGTGGTCGGCCCCTTGCGCGCCGCGCTGCACCGGCCGGAGCTGGCAGACAAGTGGCAGCAGTTCGGCGAAATCCTGCGCTACCGCACCAGCCTGCCGCCGCGCCTGTCCGAGCTCGCGATCATCGTCACGGCGCGCCACTGGACCAGCCAGCTCGAATGGCAGCAGCACGCGCCCGCCGCGCTCAAGGGCGGGCTGGGAACGGAGATCGTCGAGGCGATCCGTACCGGCCAGCGTCCGGCATTCGCGAAGGAAGACGAGGAAGCGGTTTACGACTTTGCATATCAGCTTCACGAGAAGAAAACCGTGAACGAAAAAACTTACCAATCCACCCTCGGCTTCGTCGGCGTCCAGGGCGTCGTCGAGCTCACGGCGCTCATCGGCTACTACACCATGGTGGCGATGACCCTCATCGCGCACGAAGTGCCTCTGCCCGCCGGCGCCGCGCCGGAACTGCCGCCGCGGCAGGCCTGATGCAGGCCGAGCAATCGAAGCCGCGGCGCGCGCCGCCGCCGGGCGCCTGGGACTGCCACACGCACATCTTCGGTCCCTACGAGCGCTTTCCGCTCGCCGCAGAACGCAGCTATACGCCGCCGGAAGCGCCGCTCGAGGCCTACCTCGCCATGCTGGATCGCGTCGGCCTTGCGCACGGCGTATTGGTGCATCCGTCGGCCTACGGGTTGGATCACTCGGCGCTGCTGGAGGCGCTGGAACGCACCGGAACGCGGCTGCGCGGCACTGCCGTTGCCACTGCTGCCGTTACAGACGCCAAACTCGCCACGATGCACCGCCGCGGCGTGCGCGCATTGCGCTTCGTGGAGGCAACCGGGCCGGGCGGCCAGCGTTTCGCCGGCGCGGTCGGGCTGGACGAGTTTCCGGCGCTCGCGCCGCGCCTCAAGGAACTGGGCTGGCATGCGCAGTTCTGGGTCGGCTGCGACACCTTCGCAGCGGCCGCACCCGGGCTTCTCGCCGCAGGCATCCCGCTGGTGCTGGACCACATGGCGCGCTTCGATGTCGCGCGCGGCTTGCAGGATGCGGCCTTCCAGAACCTGCTCGGGATTCTTGCCGGAGGCAGCGTCTGGGTAAAGATGACGCCGGCGCGCAACTCGAAGCGCTTTCCCGGCTACGAAGACGTGCGCCCGTTCCACGACGCGCTCGCCCGGGCCAATCCGGACCGCCTGATCTGGGGCAGCGACTGGCCGTACCTGCGCATGGGAGACGCCACGCCGGACGCCGGCCAGCTGCTCGACCTGCTGGACGATTGGTGCGGCGACGAAGCGCTGCGCCGCAAGATCCTCTCGGACAATCCCGCCCGCCTCTACCAGCGCTAGCGGCTTAAAATCGGGCTCTGACCCCGATTTTCTCCGCGTTTAACCGACGATCATGAAACTCAAGTACCAGGCGGGATTCGGCAATACCTTCCAGAGCGAAGCGGTGAAGGGATCATTGCCGGTGGGCCGGAATTCCCCGCAGCGCGCGCCGCGCGGGCTGTACGCGGAAGTGCTCTCCTTCACCGCCTTTACCGCGCCGCGCGCGGAGAACCTGTCGGCCTGGACCTATCGCATGCGGCCCTCGGCGATGCAGGCGCCGTATCGCCGCATTTCGAACGGCTTGCTGCGCGGCGGACCGTTCACCGAAATCGAGACGCCGCCCAACCGCCTGCGCTGGAATCCCCTGCCGATCCCGTCCAGGGCGACCGACTTCGTCGACGGCCTCGCGACCATCGCCGGCTCAGGAGACCCTGCTTCGCAGACCGGGCTCGCGGTCCACGTCTACCGCGCCAACCGCTCCATGACCGACCGCTACTTCAGCAACGCGGACGGCGAGCTGATGCTGGTGCCGCAAATGGGTGCGCTTCGCCTTTTTACGGAATTAGGCCTTTTGGAAATAAACCCCGGAGAAATCGCGGTCATCCCCCGCGGCCTCAAGTTCAAGGTATCTCTTCTCGAGAAAACGGCGCGCGGTTACGTGTGCGAGAACTACGGCGCGCACTTCCGGCTGCCAGAGCTGGGGCCGATCGGCTCCCAGGGCCTCGCGCAGAAGCGCGACTTCCAGGCGCCCGTAGCCGCCTATGAAGAGCGCGGCAAGAGCGAGCTCGTGCTCAAGTTCCTCGGCAACCTGTGGTCCGCCGAGGCGAAGCATTCGCCGCTCGACGTCGTCGCCTGGCATGGCAACGGCACGCCGTACAAGTACGACCTGGCGCGCTTCATGGCCGTCAACACAGTGACCTTCGACCATTCCGACCCGTCCATCTTCACCGTGCTGACTTCGCC
>CXWL01025770.1_pt1 | contig 25918 bp, 26 predicted proteins | sample 590931 | NCBI WGS metagenome assembly CXWL01 (sample SAMEA3498368, study PRJEB10139) | groundwater metagenome | biome: water well; material: biofilm material | place: Germany | collected 2015-04-27
CCGAGATCAGCTTGCACTGCGCCACCGCCGTCAGCGGGTGCATCGAGCCGACCGCGTTTTTCAGGATGCTTTGCGCGTGCGCGAAGTGCGCCTTGACGCCGGACTTGTCGACGATGCCGTCGGCCAGCAGCCAGGAGAACAGGGTCTGCAAGTCGAGCGACCGGGGACGCGCCGGCTTGGCCCGGGGCGGGCCTTCTGCTGCTGCGCTTGCTGCGCTTACGTCTGCATTCAAAGCTTGTCTCCGGGTGGCGCTGCTGGATCTATTCTGCTGCCTTGATGCCCTTGACCCACGCCTTGGCCGGCAGCTTGGTGGCGGCGACGATCTCGGCGGCGCGCGCGGCCAGCGCATCGGCGTTCTCGGCAGGGCGGTTCTTGAAACAGAGCGCCACTACATTACCATCATGCACTTCCGGCAGGCAAATGACGTGGTCGAAGCCGTACTTCATGGCCTTGATGTTCTTGGCGTAGCTCGGATGGTCGCCGAACAGGTTGACCGTCATGATGCCGCCCGGCGCCAGGCAGGCGCTGCAGGAACGGTAGAACTCGGGCGTGTCGAGCACCGGGCCGCGCGCGGTGGCGTCGTAGAGGTCGCACTGCAGCACGTCGAACGCTTCGAGGTTGGCCGGGTCGTCGACGAAGTCGAGCGCGTCCATCTCCAGCACGGTCAGGCGCTCGTCGTCCGGCGGCAGCTTGAACATCGAGTTGCAGATGGCGATGACCGAGGGGTTCAATTCGACCGCGGTGACGCTCGCCTCGAGGAACGTGCGGTAGCAGAATTTGGTCAGCGTGGCGGTGCCGAGCCCGAGCTGCGCGATGGCGCGCGGCGCCGGGATGTAGAGCATCCAGGCCATCATCTGCTGGGCGTATTCGAGTTCCGGCCAATCGGGCTTGCGGATGCGCATGGCGCCCTGCACCCATTCGGTGCCGAAGTGCAGGTAGCGCACGCCGTCCTGTTCCGACAGGGTCACTGGGGCAAACTTGGGCTTGCGCGGCGGGCGGCGCGAGGATTCGACTTGTTCGATGGATTTTCTTCTGATAAGCATAGGGCGACCTGATTCGATCGCCCTATTATCGTTGGAGGGGTTCCCCTAGCGCAAGCGGAAACCCGTCCTGGCGGCCAGCGCCATGTCCTGCTGCTGTTCTATTACTGGTTCATCTCTGGCTCGACCGACACGCGCAGGCGCACGCGCTGGCCCGGATCGCGCGGCATCACGGTGGTGTAGTTGCGGCCGCGGTAGTCGTAGGTCACTTCGTAGCCATTGGTGCGTGGCTCGTACGAATCGACATTGCGGCACTGGCGCACGGCCTGTTCCTGGATCTGCTGCGGCTGGTTGACGTTGCGACCGTCGTTGTCGACGCGGTCGCCGACCACGGCGCCGGCGATGGCGCCGGCAGCGGTGGCGGCGACGCGGCCGGTGCCGCCGCCGACCTGGTTACCGATCAGCGCGCCGGCGAGGCCGCCGATGATCGAGCCGCCCGCGCTGCGCTGCTGCGGATACTGCTGGACCGGCGTCTGCACGTATTCGGTGCGGCATTCCTGGCGCGGCATGCGCACTTGCTCGACGCGCGGCTGGACCCGCACCACGCGGCCGAAGTCTTCGAATTCAACTGCCTGGACCAGCGGCAGGGCGGTCAGGCCGAGTGCGGCGATCATCAATTTTGCTTGCATGTTCATGTTGGAACCTCGTTCTCGATGGGTGGGGGCTGGATTGGGGAGCCAATTCGGCCATATTCGTATACTAAACCGCCTGCGCCGCCAGAAACGATCCCCATGGCAACAAAATGTAACAAGGCGTCATCGTTTCGCCGCGTTTTCCGGAGAAGCCGGCAAAAACCGTGAAACCGCATCTTTTACCGTAGAACCTTCTGTTTTTTTACAAATATTTCGTGTGTGATCACATTCGGGTTGATTCAGTTACCACAAAACGTTACCCTTACAGAAAATTATAGGGCGTATTGGCGCCAAGCAACGATATCAGGAGATTGGCGTTTGTCGGCAAACGCGACGCACAGGCAATAACGCGATAGAGAAACCACCGGTAGATACAGGTCGATTTGAGGGAAAAATGAGTTTGTTGATAACAGTGCCGCCTAACCTTGTGCAGTCCATTCGCGCTTTCCGAGTCGTGGAACTGCAAGAGGAAGCCGTTCGCCTTGGGCAGCACTTTCTGTACGCCCATTGCGCCGACGCGCTGACCAAACAGCAGGTGTGCGGCCGCATTGGCGAGAACTTCCATTTTCCCAAGCCGTGCAGCAAGAACTTCGACGCGCTCAAGGAATGCCTGACGAACACCATCNNACCCAGAAATTCGACAAGGAAGCGCGCGAGACCTTGCTCGACGTATTTCGCGATGCGGCCGATTACTGGGCCGAAAAGAAAGTCCCGTTCCGCGTATTCTACTCATTCGAGTAAATTCGCCTCAATTTCTAGCTGAGCATAGGCCCCCGCCTGCGCGGGAGCGACGGTTTTGACGACGCTAGCCTATGAAACGTCATTCCCGCGAAGGCGGGAATCCATGACCCGCCCGCGTGCTGCGCTGCAACAAAATCAGCCCAAATTTAGGCCGCGACTGCTGGTCAGGGTACAATGCGCGCTATGAAAAATATTGTGATCCTGATTTCCGGCGGCGGTAGCAACATGGCGGCGATTGTGCGTGCAGCACAATCGGAGCGGTGGCCGGCCCGGATCGCAGCGGTCATCAGCAACAAAGAGGACGCCGGCGGACTGGCGTTTGCCGAAGCGAATGGCATTCCGACCGCCGTCGTTCCCAGCAAGGAATTCTCGTCGCGCGAAGAATTCGACGCCACGCTGCGCTCGGTCATCGACATGTACGAACCTGACCTGGTCGTGCTGGCCGGCTTCATGCGCATCCTCACGGCGCCGTTCGTCGACCATTACGCCGGCCGCATGCTGAACATTCACCCGTCGCTGCTGCCGCATTTTCCTGGCCTGCACACGCACCGCCAGGCGCTTGCCGCGGGCCACGCGCGGCACGGCGCCACCGTCCACATCGTCACCGCCGAGCTCGACCATGGCCCGGTGCTGGGGCAGGCGGAGGTTGCGGTCCTGCCGGGCGACACCGAAGACACGCTGGCCGCCCGCGTGCTTCAGCAGGAACATATTCTGTATCCTCGCGTCATCCGCAGCTTTATCGAACACGGCGCCCCGGCGCAGAACTAATACGTAGTTAACCAAGGAATATCATGAGATTGCCTCCAGCGATCCTCGGCAATACTGAAGAAGTATTGCGCGAGATCTTACGTTTTTCGGCGCCTGCCGACACCACTTTGTCGCGTTACTTCAAGGACCACCCGCGCCTTGGACCGCGCGAGCGCGGCGCCGTCGCTGAAGGCATCTACGCCATCCTGCGCAACAAGTCGTTCTTCACCGACTTCGCCGAAGCCGGCCAGGAGTCGACCATGCGCCGCCTGACCATCCTCGGCCTGGCCGAAGCGGTCGGTGCCGATTCGCTCGCCGGGCTGACCGAAGAAGAAACCGAATTCCTCACCCGCATCGCCCAAATCGACCGCAACCTGATGCCGCCGCAAATGCGCTCGAACCTGCCGAAGTGGCTGTTCGACAAATTTGTCGCCCAGTACGGCGAGGCCGAAACGCTGGCAATGGCGAACGCGCTGAACCAGCCGGCGCCGCTCGACCTGCGCGTCAATTCGATCAAGGCGACCCGCGAAGACGTCATCGCCAAGCTCGCCGAAGCGCCGATCGCCGCCGTGCCGACGCCGTTCGCGCCGCTCGGCCTGCGCGTGCTGAAGAAACCGTCGCTGCAAAACCTGCCGCTGTTCAAGGACGGCGCGATCGAAGTGCAGGACGAGGGCAGCCAGATCCTGTCGCAGATCGTCGGCGCCAAGCGCGGCGAGATGGTGGTCGACTTCTGCGCCGGCGCCGGCGGCAAGACGCTCGCGCTCGGCGCGCTGATGCGCAACACCGGCCGCTTGTACGCCTTCGACATTTCCGAGAAGCGCCTCGCCAAGCTGAAGCCGCGCATGGCGCGCAGCGGCCTGTCGAACGTCCATCCGGTGCAGATCGCCCACGAGCGCGACGCCAAGGTCAAGCGCCTGGCCGGCAAGATCGACCGCGTGCTGGTCGACGCGCCGTGTTCCGGCCTCGGCACCCTGCGCCGCAATCCCGACGTCAAGTGGCGCCAGAAGGTCGAAGCAGTCGCCGAGATGCAAGAGAAGCAGGCCGCGATCCTCGACAGCGCCGCGCGCCTGCTCAAGGGCGGCGGCCGCCTGGTGTACGCCACCTGCAGCCTCTTGACGGAAGAGAACGAGTTCATCGTCGAGCAGTTCCTCGCTGCCCATCCGGAATTCGACCTGGTGCCGATGAACAAGGTGCTGGCCGAGCAGAAGATCGACCTGGAAATGGGCGACTACCTCAAGCTGCTGCCGCACAAGCACCAGACCGACGGCTTCTTCGCCGCCGTGCTCGAGCGCAAGCCGTTGCCGCCGCGCGCGCCGAAAGCCAAGCCGGAAGATGACGCCGACGTCGACACCGACGCGACTCCCGACGTTCCAGTCTAACCCTGCCCAGGCCGCCCATGCCCCTGCCCAAACTGCTAGCCGACTTCCTTGACGATTTGCGCGAGCCGGGAGTTCTCTGGCAGGTGGGGGCCATCGTCCTGTGTATCGCCATCGGATGGGGGCTGGCGCGACTGATCCGCAACAAGTACCTGCAGCGGGCGCCCGGCGACCCAGCGCAGGACGGCGCGGTGCGCATCGGCGTGCGCAGTTTCGCGAAGGTGCTCAGCCCGCTCCTGATCCTCGGCCTGCTGGCGCTGTCCAAGCTGGTGCTGGCGAACAATCACATTCACGTCAACCTGCTGCGCCTGGCGCTGCCCTTGTTCGCCTCGTTCGCGCTGATCCGCGCGGCGTTCTACCTGCTGCGGCGCGTCTTTGCGCGCCACGGGCCGGTCGGCGCGACGATCCTGACGTTCGAAAAAATATTCTCGCTGCTGGTCTGGCTGGCGGTGGCGCTGTACATCACCGGGCTGTGGCCCGACATCTTCCATTACCTCGACAACACCGTGTTGCCGCTCGGCCGCCACAAGGTGACGCTGGCCACCATCCTGCAGGCGGGGGCGTCGGTGGTGGTGCTGCTGATGCTGGCGCTGTGGGCCGGCGCCGCGCTGGAAGAACGCCTGATGGGCGTGCAGGGCCTCCACTCGTCGCTGCGGGTGGTCACCGCGCGCTTGAGCCGCGCGGTGCTGATCGTCATTGCGGTGCTGGTCAGCCTGAACGTGGTCGGCATCGACCTGACGGTGCTGTCGGTGTTTGGCGGCGCGCTCGGCGTCGGCCTCGGCCTCGGCATGCAGAAGATCGCCAGCAATTACGTGTCCGGCTTCGTGATCCTGCTCGAGCGCAGCCTGTCGATCGGCGACATGATTTCGGTCGACAAGTATTCGGGCAAGGTCAGCCAGATCAACACCCGCTACACCGTGTTGATGGGACTCGACGGCGTCGAGACGGTGTTGCCGAACGAGATGCTCATTTCCGGGCCGGTACAGAACCAGTCCCTCAGCAACCGCACCGTGCGGGTGTCGACCGTGCTGACGGCGGCCTACGGCAGCGACCTCGATACCCTGATTCCCCTGCTCGAGGCGCTGCCGCTGGGCGTGGCACGGGTGCTGGAATCGCCGGCGCCGGGCGTTTCGCTCAACAAGTTCAGCGCGGACGGCTTCGAGCTCGAACTTGGCTTTTGGATCAGCGATCCGGAAAGCGGCCGCGGCGGCGTGGTGTCGGACGTCAACAAGAAAATCTACGCCCTGGTGCAGGCCGGCGATATCAAGCTGGCATTGCCGGCGCTCGATCCGCGCCTGATTGATGCGCATATAGCATCGGCAGTCGCGAAAAACTCACAAACTGTCACCAATTGATGGGGGTTAATTGTGCCGTGCGGCAGGGAACCGCGTAAAATGTGAGGTTGGCTGACCGGTTCGAAGAAACCCGGAAGCGTAGACAACATCCACATTTGGAGCATGAATGAATTTGTTAAGCAGCGTGTTTGACGCCGTGTTGGGCTTCCTGGACGGCGGCATCGTCGGCCTGTCCGGCTGGCAAGTCTTCTTCTACACCCTTGCAGTGACGCACATCACGATCGCCAGCGTAACGATCTACCTGCACCGTCACCAGGCGCACCGCGCGCTGGAGCTGCATGCCATCCCGAGTCACTTCTTCCGCTTCTGGCTGTGGCTGACCACCGGCCAGGTCACCAAGGAGTGGGCCGCGATCCACCGCAAGCACCACGCCAAGTGCGATACCGAAGAGGATCCGCACAGCCCGGTCACGCGCGGCATCAAGAAAGTGTTCTTCGAAGGCGCCGAGCTGTACCGCGCCGAGTCGAAGAACCTCGAGACCATGGAGAAGTACGGCCACGGCACCCCGACCGACTGGATCGAGCGCAACCTGTACACCCGCTTCAGCTGGCAGGGCGTGGTGTTGCAGCTGGTCCTCAACGTCGCCCTGTTCGGCGTCATCGGCATCACCATCTGGGCGATCCAGATGATGTGGATCCCGGTCATGGCTGCCGGCGTCATCAACGGCATCGGCCACTGGTGGGGCTACCGCAACTACGATTGCGCCGACGCGGCAACCAACATCATCCCGTTCGGCATCCTGATCGGTGGCGAAGAGCTGCACAACAACCACCACACGTTTGCCACCTCGGCCAAGCTGTCGTCCAAGTGGTACGAGTTCGACATCGGCTGGCTGTATATCCGCATCCTCGAGACGATGGGCCTGGCCAAGGTGCGCAAAGTGGCGCCGGAGCCGAAATTCGCCCATGGCAAGCTGGTCGCCGACTTCGATACCTTGCAGTCGGTCATCGCCAACCGCTACGACGTGATGGCGAAGTACGCCAAGTCGTTCAAGCACGCCTGGCACGAAGAGATCCATCACCTGACCCACAAGGCGGAGCTGCAGCCGCGTTTCCTGAAATCGTCGCGCAAGCTGTTGCAGCGCGAGCCGGCCAAGCTGGAAGCGCCGCAGAAGCAGCAACTGGTTGAGCTGTTCCAGCACAGCAAGGCGCTCGAGACGATGCACCACATGCGCGTCGAACTGGGCGCGATCTGGGAGCGCTCGCACTTCACGCGCGACCAGCTGCTGCATCAGCTGCAAGACTGGTGCGCCCGCGCCGAGAAATCCGGCATCAAGTCGCTGGAAGAGTTTTCGCTGCGCCTGCGCAGCTACGCCTAAGCGTTACTTGACTGCGCAAGCAATACCAAAAAAGCTCCTTCGGGAGCTTTTTTCATTTTGGGTGCTATCGCTATCGACGATATTGTGCCGGTGATATTTCCCTATTGCGTTCCTTAACTGAGCTAGTGCCGCTACGCAGATTTATAATCGATCCGTTAACCTAGCCCCAGTCTACGGCCTCCCGACTTGAAGGAACCTGCACATGAGCAGCCGAATCGATCTGATCCTTCGACGGGCCGCGCATCGCTTGCCACTGTTTCTGTGCGCCGCCGCGTTGTCCGGCAACGGTTTTTCCCAAGTCTCGGCACCCGCCGCGGAAAAAGGCGTCGTCGCCAAACCGCTCGGCGACATCGACCTGGCGAGCCAGATCGGCGACATTGCCGGGCGCCGCTTGCGCGCGCGGCTGATCACGATCGCGCCTGGCGGACACAGCGCCGCCCACAGCCACCAGGGCAGGCCGACCATGGAATATGTGATCCAGGGGAACGTCATCGAAATCCGCAACGGCGTGGAGCTTGCGCATGGCCCCGGCGAGATGGTGATGGCCACCAACGAGATTTCCCACTGGTGGGAGAACCGCGGCACTGTTCCGGTTGTGCTGATGCCGGTGGACGTCTTCAAGCCTTGATTTCCCTGCGCCGGCAAGGTCTGCCGGCGCGGGGGTGGATCAGTGGGTTGGCTGGGCGTGCATCTCGCCGGCAGCAGGCTCGATCCGCATCGCCGGGATGTGCATGTAAGTGAGCGCGCGCCACAGCCATTCGGCAGGGCCGTAGCGGAAGCGCGCCAGCCACCAGTGGCTGAAGGCGATCTGCACGCCGCACAGCGCCAGTGCGAACAGCACCTGGCCGGCGCGCGGCATGCCCCACTGCGCCAGGCCATGGCCGAGAAACACCCAGCCCATCACCAGCGACTGCATCAGGTAGTTGCTCAGCGCCATGCGGCCGAACGGCGCCAGCGCGCGCACCTTGGCGAACGGTGAGCGGCTGTGCAGCATCAGCACGATCATGGCCATGTAGCCAAGGCTGGCCGGCAGGTTGCCGAGCATGAGCAGGGCGTGGGCGAGCCAGAAGCCGTCGTGCTCGGCCCCTGGTATATGCGTCACTGCAATCGTGCTGCCCAGCAGGCCCAGCGCGATGCCGGCCGGCAGGCCGATGAAGGCCAACTTGCGAAACATCGGCAAGTGCGCGCCGGAGTTTTCCATCACGCCGGAACGGATGAACCAGACGCCGAGCAGGAACATGCCGATCAGCAGGTTAGCGAAGCCCGCTTCCATCGGTGCATGCTTGGCGAAGTGCTTGGCGCGCAGCTTGACCAGGTCGACGTAGCTGCCGGTGCTCATGACTTTGGTCTCGAGGGCGATTTCTTCAGCCTGTTCCTTGAGATTCTTGGCGCGCTCGGCCGCGCGTTCGGCCTTCTTCTGCGCTTCGGTCAGCACGGGTTTGATCACCGGCTTCTTCGGATCAGCCTTGGCCGCCGGCGCCGCCACCGGGGCGACCACCGCAGCCGACGTCGCGACCAGGGGAGTGGCCGGTTCCGGCGGGGTCAGGTAGTCGACCAGGCCGCCGATCGTCATCATGCCGGCGAAGAAGATGTAGATCGTTGCGCCGGCGCGGCGCGGGCGCGCTTCGACCGGATCGCGGAATTTGCGGGACAGGAACGACAGCAGCAGAAATACGCCGCACAGCGCCGTGACCGGACCGCGCGGCTCCTTCGGCGTGCCTGGCACGAACCAGAACACCAGCGCGGCGATGGCGGCGATCAGGCTGAAGGCGAGCAGCACCGCCGTGATGGCCGGCGCCCCGAATACCTTTTTCTCGCTGCGCATGTAGATCGCGACCACGCCGGAAAACGCCAGCGTCACCGCAGTGCTGCCGGCGGCCGGGCCGAAACCGGGGATGAAGGCAAGGCCGGCGGCGACGGCGATGGCGCCGAGCAGCCACTTCCAGTTTGCGTACAGCACCACCAGCAGGAAAGTGGCCGCGACCGCGTAGCTGAACAGGATGTCGCCGGCGTACAGGAAGATGTGGTGCAGCGCGCCGAACACGGCGAGCGCGGCGATGCGCCGGAGGTAGGGCTTGAGGAAGCCGCGCCCGGCGCGTTCGGCGCGCGTCAACATGACGGCGAAGCCCATGCCGAACAGCAGCGAGAAAATGGTCCAGAACTTGCCGGCGACGAAGTAGGCGACGAAATACGACGCCAGCCAGTCGATGCCGGTAAGTCCGACCGGCATGCCGTGGCTCAGCGTGGAGATGGCGCGATTGAAGAACTCGATGTTCATCAGGCAGATGCCGATCAGGGCGAAGCCGCGCACCGCATCGAGCGCCTCGATGCGCTGGTTGGCGGGCAGCGGCGCAAGTTCGATTTTTTCAGGCGATTCGGTCAGGGTATGCATGTTGTTATGTCCCGCGAGTCGAGGTTGTAGACTTTTCATCTTAGGGGTATGACCGCAAAATGCCCGGTAAATGCGACGAAATGCGGAAAAGGCAGGATCAGGGGCAGAAACCCCGTCTCGGCGTTGCTAGCCCAGCATTCAAATGCACTTATACTTCTCGCCACCGACAGCCGATTGAGATTGCCAATGAAGCGCCTGCGCCGCCTGCTGCCATCCGTCCTGATGATCGTTGCCGCCGGCGCCGCCGTGGCCGCGCCGGCCACCCAGACCATCAAGGTGGCCGGGCTCGAGCAGGGCGCCGAGATCCTGGTCGACCGCTGGGGCGTGCCGCACATTTACGCGCAGAGCCAGGACGATGCATTCTTCGCCCAGGGCTTCAACGCGGCGCGCGACCGCCTGTTCCAGATCGACCTGTGGCGCCGCCGCGGCCTCGGCGAACTGGCGTCGGTGTTCGGCCCGGCCTATGTCGAGCAGGACAAGGCGAGCCGCCTGTTCCTCTACCGCGGCGACATGCAGAAGGAGTGGCAGGCGTACGGCAAAGGCGCGCAGCGCACCAGCGAGCGTTTCGTCGCCGGCATCAACGCGTACATCGACTATGCGATGCAGGCGCCGGGCGCGCTGCCGTTCGAGTTCCGCCAGCTTGGCTACACCCCGGCCAAATGGAAGGCCGAGGACGTGGTGCGCATCCGCAGCCACGGCCTGACCCGCAACCTGACGCTCGAAGTGGCGCGCGCCGCGGTTGCCTGCAGCGTCGGCCTCGCCGCCGACCAGGTGCGCAGCAGCTTGCAGCCGGCGTGGGAAACCGAGCTGCCGGCCGGGCTCGACCCGTGCCTGCCGTCCGGGCTGCTCGACGTGTTCAAGCGGGCCACCGAGAACGTCTGGTTTGGCAAGGACCAGAAAATCGCCGCGCTGGACCAGCCGGTGCCGGTCACCGGCGCCGACCTCGACCTGCAACGCATGGAAGGGAGCAACAACTGGGTGGTGGCGCCCGCCAAATCGGCGACCGGCCGGCCGATCATGGCCAACGACCCGCACCGCGCCTACTCGGCGCCGTCGCTGCGCTACATCGCCCACCTGAATGCGCCCGGGATGAACGTGATCGGCGCCGGCGAGCCGGCCCTGCCGGGCATCTCGATCGGCCACAACGGCACCATCGCGTTCGGCCTGACCATCTTCAGCATCGACCAGGAAGACTTGTACGTGTACGAGCTGAACCCAGCCAACCCGATGCAGTACAAGTACCGCGGCCAGTGGGAAAACTTCAAGGTGCTCAAGGAGCCGATCGCCGTGAAGGGCGGCGTGGCGGCCAGCGCCGAGATGGTGTTCTCGCGCCACGGGCCGGTGATCTTCACCGAGGCGGCCAAACACCGCGCGTTCGCGGTGCGCTCGGGCTGGCTCGAGGCCGGCATGGCGCCTTACTTCGGCAGCATCGACTACATGCAGGCGAAGAACTTCGAGCAGTTCAAGCGCGCCATGCTGAACTGGGGCGCGCCGACCGAAAACCAGGTCTACGCCGACACCAGCGGCAACATCGGCTGGGTGGCGGGCGGGCTGACGCCGATCCGGCCGAACTGGGACGGCTTGCTGCCGGTGCCGGGCGACGGCCGCTACGAGTGGGCCGGCTTCCTGTCGGGCGACAAGCTGCCGTCGAGCCTGAATCCGAAGCAGGGCTGGTTCGCCTCGGCCAACGAGATGAACCTGCCGGCCGGCTATCCGGTCGCCAGGTACAAGCTGGGCTTCGAGTGGCCCAACGATTCGCGCCGCGCCCGCATCGGCGAGGTGCTCGACAGCAAGGCCAAGGTCTCGATCGAGGATTCGATGCGCCTGCAAAACGACCTGCTGTCGATTCCGGCGCGCCGCATGCTGGCGCTGCTGGCGCCGCTCACCTCGAGCGAACCGAAGGCGCACGCGGCGCTGGCCTTGCTGCGTGGCTGGGACGCGGTCGAAAGCGCGCAGTCGCCGCAGGCCGCGCTGTTCGAAGTGTGGTGGTCGCGCCACCTGAACCAGGCCTACCTGCGCGCGGTGCTCGAGCCGAAGGCGGCGGCGGCCGTCAGTGGCGCCGACGTCGCCGCCATGATGTCCGCGCTGGAAAAGCCGGCCGCGCGCTTCGGCCGCCGCGCGAAAGAAAAGCGCGACGAGCTGCTGCTCGCCAGCCTGGGCGCCGCCTACGTCGAACTGGAAAAGGCGGGCGGGCCCGACCCGCTGGCGTGGAACTGGGGCAAGCTGCACTACAGCTATTTTGCTCACCCGATGAGCATCCTCGGCGACGGCGCGCTGCGCACCAGGCTCAACGTCGGGCCGTTCCCGGCGCAGGGCGGGGCGAATACGGTAAACCAGTCGAGCTACCGGCCGAGCGACTTCCTGAAGATCAACGGGCCGTCATTCCGGGTGGTGGTCGACGTCGGCAACTGGGACAACTCGCGCGCCATGAACACGCCGGGCCAGTCGGGCGACCCGGACAGTCCGCACTATCGCGACCTGGCCGCTTCCTGGGGCAAGGGCGACTATTTCCCGCTGCTGTACTCGCGCAAGCTGATCGAGGCGGCCACCGAAAGCACCATCAGGCTGCAGCCGGCGCGCTGAATGGCAAAAGAGCCGCGCACAATGAAGTGGGCGGCTCTTTTGGTACTGAAAGCGGGATCGCGGATTACTTGATCTTGGTTTCTTTGTACATGACGTGCTTACGTGCCTTGGGATCGAANNCTCCATTTTTGCAGGCATCGTGCGCTTGTTCTTGTCGGTGGTGTAGAAGTGACCCGTGCCTGCGGTCGATTCCAGCTTGATTTTGTCGCGGCCAGTTTTTGCCATGATAGCTCCCTAATTAAACTTTTACGCCACGGGCGCGCATATCGGTCAAAACGGCATCGATGCCGACTTTGTCGATGACGCGCATACCGGCGCAGGACAAGCGCAGGGAGACCCAGCGGTTTTCCGATTCCACGAAAATACGACGGTTCTGCAAGTTAGGCAGAAAACGACGCTTCGTTTTGTTATTAGCGTGGGAGACGTTGTTACCAACCATCGGACCCTTGCCAGTTACTTGGCAAACACGTGCCATAGCGCACTCCTTCAGTAAACTTCCGCAATCGGGAAAAACGAGAGTATAGCGTGAAAACCATCACGGAATCAATGACTTGTGAAAAACAATTGTGTCATGCGCGAGTTCGTGAATTTAACAATTGAGCGACTCCGCGTGACACTCTGGCAAACGTTACATTTGGCCGTGTTCGGCGAACGAATGCACGTGTGGGCCGGCGACAACAAAGTGGTCGAGGATGCGCACGTCCACCAGTGCCAGCGCCTGCACCAGCGCGCGCGTGAGCACCAGGTCCGATTCGCTCGGCTCGGGCGTGCCGGAGGGGTGGTTATGCGCCAGCATCACGCCGGCGGCGTTGTGGCGCAGCGCCGCCTTGACCACCTCGCGCGGGTACACGCTGGTGTGGGTGAGGGTGCCGCGAAACATTTCCTCCGACACGATCAGGCGGTTTTTGACGTCCAGGAACAACACCACGAACGATTCGTGGGCGCGCTGGCTCAGCGTCATGCGCAGGTACAGCTTGACCGCTTCGGGCGAACCGAGGGTCTGGCCGGCCTGCAGTTGCTCGCCGATGGCGCGCTGGGCCAGTTCCATCACCGCCTGCAACTGGGCGAACTTGGCCGGGCCAAGCCCGTGCAGCGAGGAAAACTCGGCCAGGCTGGCGCCGAACATCGCGTTGAGCGAGCCGAAGTGCTTGAGCAGGTTCTCGCCCAGCTGCACCGCGTTCATGCCCTTGACGCCGACGCGCAGGAACACCGCCAGCAGCTCGGCGCTGGAGAGCGCGCGCGGCCCGTCGGCGATCAGCCGTTCGCGCGGCCGGTCCTGCTCCGGCCAGTGGTTAATCCCCATGTCGCCTCCAATGAGCCATATCCTTGAGACCGTCATTCCCGCGAAGGCGGGAATCCATCGTGAGCAAATTTGCACCTTCCAACGAAGATGCGGGCTCTCTATAGGTTCCCGCCTGCGCGGGAACGACGGTTTTGAAGTTGGCGCAGGAAGCACTTGTGCGTTGCCGGCGACTGCGCTTCGGCCCGGTTTTGGCTGGGGTGGCTTACAATATCGCTTTGCACGCCAGAACCAACACCATGACCCAAGCGTCCCCCGCCGTTGTCACCGACTCGGCCTACCTCACCCTGCATTATCGACTCGCCACCGCCGAGGGTACTGATATCGTCTCAACCTTCGCCGGAAATCCCGCTACCCTGATGTTGGGGCAAGGACAACTCGCGCCGTTCCTCGAGCAGCGCCTGCTCGGCATGGCCGAAGGCACCCACCAGACCTTCGAGCTGGCGGCGGGCGAGGGCTTCGGCGAACGCAACCCGGACATGGTCCGCTCGGTCACGCGCGCCACGCTCGACGAGAACTCGGCGCCCGGCGCCGACTACAAGATCGGCGACCTGGTCGACTTCGCCGCGCCCGGCGGCGGCCGCTTCGCCGGCGTGCTGCGCGAGATCGGCGACGACGCGGCCCTCTTCGACTTCAACCATCCGCTGGCCGGCAAGGCCCTGCTGTTTGAGGTCAAACTGATTTCAGTGCTGTAAACAGGATGCCCCATGGACAGTGAAATTCTCTTAGCCCAGCCGCGCGGCTTTTGCGCCGGCGTCGACCGCGCCATCGAAATCGTCGAGCGCGCCCTGCAGCAGTTCGGCGCGCCGATCTACGTGCGCCACGAAATNNAACACGCTGGTGTTTTCCGCCCACGGCGTCTCGCGCGCGGTGCGCGCCGAAGCGGCCGCGCGCGGCCTGACCATCTTCGACGCCACCTGCCCGCTGGTGACCAAGGTGCACGTCGAAGTGGCCAAGATGCGCAAGCTGGGCTGCGAAGTGGTGATGATCGGCCACGACGGCCATCCCGAAGTCGAGGGCACCATGGGCCAGGCCGACGCCGGCATGCACCTGGTCGAAACGGTGGCCGACGTCGCCGGCCTGCAGGTCGGCAATCCCGACCAGCTCGCCTACGTGTCGCAGACCACCCTGTCGGTCGACGACACCGCCGCCGTGATCACCGCCCTGAAGGCGAAATACCCCAACATCATCGAGCCGAAAAAGGGCGACATCTGTTACGCCACCACCAACCGCCAGGAGGCGGTCAAGTTCATGGCGCCGCAGGTGGAACTGGTGATCGTCGTCGGCAGCCCGAACAGCTCGAACTCGAACCGCCTGCGCGAAGTGGCCGAAAAGATGGGCACGCCGGCGCACATGATCGACAATGCCTCGCAGATCGACCCGCATTGGCTGGTCGGCAAGCTGCGGATCGGCGTCACCGCGGGCGCCTCGGCCCCCGAAGTGCTGGTCCAGGCCGTGATCGACCGCCTCAAGGAACTCGGCGCGCGCAGCGTGCGCACGCTCGAAGGGGTCGAAGAACACGTCACCTTCCCGCTGCCGAAAGGGCTGGACGGCGCCAAGGCGTAAAGATAACGCAGGTTCTGTATTGATTGCCGGCAAATTTAATTTGGGACAGTTGTTATTTTCCGATATTAGTTTTTACGAAACCTCGCTATCATTGCGACGCTCGGATCGCGCTCACGAGGCGCGGTCGCGGTAGAACCATGTAACACCTTGCGTTGCGCTGGATCGGCAATGATGGAGTTTGTGAACACCAGCGTCAGGCCAGGAGCGGCACTACGGGGACTTCCCCGGGTGCCGTTTTTGTTAGAACGAAAAGAAAGAGACATCAAAAACATGGATACATTTATCCAACAGATCATCAACGGTTTGGTGCTTGGCAGTATGTACGCACTGATCGCGTTGGGCTACACCATGGTGTACGGCGTGCTGAACCTGATCAACTTCGCCCACGGCGACGTGCTGATGATCGGCGCGATGGTCGGCCTGACGATCCTGAAACTGCTCGAAACGTTCGCGCCCGGCTTGCCCGGCTACGTCGACCTGTTCATCGCCATCGCCGGCGCCATTCCGGCGTGCATGCTGGTCAACGTCATCATCGAGCGCGTCGCCTACCGCCGCCTGCGCAACGCGCCGCGGCTGGCGCCGTTGATCACCGCCATCGGCGTGTCGATCCTGCTGCAGACCTTCGCCATGATGATCTGGGGCCGCAGCCCGCTGCCGTTCCCGCAACTGCTGTCGACCGACCCGATCATGATCGGCGGCGCCCTCATTTCGCAGACCCAGCTGCTGCTGCTGGTGCTCGCCGCGCTGGCGATGGTCGGCCTGGTGGTGCTGGTTGAAAAGACCAAGATGGGCCGCGCGATGCGCGCCACGGCCGAGAATCCGCGCGTCGCCGGCCTGATGGGCGTCGACTCGAACATGGTGATCGTCGCCACCTTCGCCATCGGCGCCGCGCTGGCCGCCGTCGCCGGCGTCATGTGGGGCGCCAACTACGCCTCGATCGCCTTCGCGATGGGCACGCTGCCGGGCCTGAAGGCGTTCTGCGCCGCGGTGCTGGGCGGCATCGGCAATATTTACGGCGCCATGATCGGCGGCATCCTGCTCGGCATCATCGAGAGCCTGGGCGCCGGCTACATCGGCGACCTGACCGGCGGTTTCCTCGGCAGCCACTACCAGGACATCTTCGCGTTCGTGGTCCTCATCATCGTGCTCACGATCCGGCCGTCCGGCATCATGGGCGAACGCGTCGCCGACCGCGCCTGACCCGCTAAAGGAACATCATGGCACTCCTCAATTTCGACGTCCAGAACAAGCCGCGCCAGGCCTACACCAGCATGGCGGTGTTGCTGATCGGCCTGTGCATCTTCCCGTTCATTGCCGCGCAATACGGCAATTCCTGGGTGCGCATCATCGACATCGCGCTGCTTTACATCATGCTCGCGCTCGGCCTGAACATCGTGGTCGGCTTCGCCGGCCTGCTCGACCTCGGCTACATCGCCTTCTTCGCCGTCGGCGCCTACATCACCGGCCTGTTCGCCTCGCCGCAATTTGCCGCGCTGCTCGAATCGATCGTCAACTACAGTCCCGCCTTCGGCAACGCGCTGGTGGCGATGATGGGCCCGGACATCGTGCAGAACGGCATCCACCTGTCGGTCTGGCTGATCGTGCCGATGGCCGCGCTGGTGGCCGGCTTCTTCGGCGCGCTGCTCGGCGCGCCGACGCTCAAGCTGCGCGGCGACTACCTGGCCATCGTCACGCTCGGTTTCGGCGAGATCATCCGCATCTTCATGAACAACCTGAACGACCCGATCAACTTCACCAACGGTCCGCAGGGCATCAACGGCATCGACCCGATCCGCATCTTCAGCGTCAACCTGGCCGGCGAAGCCGGTTCACGCGCCAACGTCGTGCTGGGCGGCTTCTCGATGCCGTCGGTGAACGCCTACTATTTCCTGTTCCTCGCGCTGTGCATCGCCATCGTGTTCGTCACCTCGCGCCTGCAGCACTCGCGCCTGGGCCGCGCCTGGGTGGCGATCCGCGAAGACGAAATCGCCGCCAAGGCGATGGGCATCAACACCCGCAACGTCAAGCTGCTGGCGTTTTCGATGGGCGCCTCGTTCGGCGGCGTCGCCGGCGCCATGTTCGCCTCGTTCCAGGGCTTCGTCTCGCCGGAATCGTTCTCGCTGACCGAATCGATCGCCGTGCTGGCGATGGTGGTGTTGGGCGGCATCGGCCACATCCCCGGCGTGGTGATGGGCGGCGTCCTGCTGGCGGCCCTGCCGGAAGTGCTGCGCCACGTCGTCGAGCCGGCCCAGATGGCCATCTTCGGCAAGGTGGTGATCGAATCGGAAGTGCTGCGCCAGTTGCTGTACGGCCTGGCCCTCGTGCTGATCATGCTGAACCGTCCGGCTGGCCTGTGGCCGTCGCCGAAACACGAAGACCGGCCCGAAGCGGCCGAGACCAACAAGGCCGAAGTGTTTCCGGCCTGATGGCCGCGCAAGGACAAGAACCATGAGCGAACAGATCATTCTCAACATCGCCGGCGTCAACAAGCGCTTTGGCGGCCTGCAGGCGCTGACCGACGTCGGCATCAAGATCATGAAGGGCCAGATCTACGGCCTGATCGGCCCGAACGGTGCCGGCAAGACCACCTTCTTCAACGTCATCACCGGGCTGTACCAGCCCGACACGGGCACCTTCGAGCTGGCCGGTAAACCGTATTCGCCGTCGGCGCCGCATGAAGTGGCGAAGGCCGGCATCGCCCGCACGTTCCAGAACATCCGCCTGTTTGGCGAGATGACGGCGTTAGAGAACGTCATGGTCGGGCGCCACGTGCGCTCGCACCAGGGCGTGTTCGGCGCCGTGTTCCGCCACAAGGCGGCGCGCGTCGAAGAAGCGTCGATCCGCGCCCGCGCGCAGGAGCTGCTCGATTTTGTGGGCATCGGCCAGTTCGCCAACCGCACCTCGAAGTTCCTGTCCTACGGCGACCAGCGCCGGTTGGAGATCGCCCGCGCGCTGGCGACCGACCCGCAGCTGCTGGCGCTGGACGAACCGGCGGCCGGCATGAACGCGACCGAAAAGCTGGCGCTGCGCGAGTTGCTGGTCAAGATCAAGAACGAAGGCAAGACCGTGCTGCTGATCGAGCACGACGTCAAATTGATGATGGGCCTGTGCGACCGCATCACGGTGCTCGAGTACGGCAAACCGATCGCCGAAGGCTTACCGGCCGACATACAAAAGAATCCGGCTGTGATTGAAGCCTATCTCGGAGGCGGGCATAAATGAGCGACAACATCCTTAAAGTAGCGGGACTGAAAGTCGCGTACGGCGGCATCAAGGCGGTCAAGGGCATCGACCTCGAAGTCAACAAGGGCGAGCTGGTGACGCTGATCGGCGCCAATGGCGCCGGCAAGACCACCACCCTGAAGGCGATCACCGGCACCTTGCCGCCATGCAGCGTCGAAGGCGTGGTCAGCTACATGGGCCAGCCGCTGAAAGGCGTGCACTCGTACCAGATGGTCGAGCGCAAGCTGGCGATGGTGCCGGAAGGGCGGGGCGTGTTCACCCGCATGACGATCCAGGAAAACCTGTTGATGGGCGCCTACACGCGCAACGACAAGGCCGGGATCGACGCCGACATCGAAAAATGGTTCAGCGTGTTCCCGCGCCTGAAAGAGCGTTCGGCGCAGATGGCCGGTACCTTGTCGGGCGGCGAGCAGCAGATGCTGGCGATGGCGCGTGCGCTGATGAGCCACCCGAACCTGCTGCTGCTCGACGAGCCGTCGATGGGGCTGTCGCCGATCATGGTCGAGAAGATCTTCGAAGTGATCCGCGACGTCTCGAAGCAAGGCATCACGATCCTGCTGGTCGAGCAGAACGCCAAGCTGGCGCTGCAGGCGGCGCACCGCGGCTACGTGATGGATTCCGGCTCGGTCATCATGACCGGCAACGCGGCCGACATGCTGCACGACCCGCGCGTCCAGGCCGCCTACCTCGGCGAGTAGAAATAAGCAGCACTGGTGTCAGGTCTGACATTCGGACAAACAGCGGGTGTCAGGTCTGACATTCGGACATATTTCGGGTCTCAGGTCTGACGATCGGAGATCTATCGGGTGAAAGAGGCGGTCTCTTCCGGTTGGCTTTGCCCGAATGAAGCTAGCTTGGCGGACTCGGGGGGGGAATCGACGAGAAATGTCCGAATGTCAGACCTGACACCGCGAAAATGTCCGATTGTCAGACCTGACACCAGCGAAATGTCCGAATGTCAGACCTGACACCAGCGCTAGAACAAAAAAAATGCCTCGACGAATCGAGGCATTTTTCATTCCGGCGAACCGGTAGTGTGGATTACTTCTTGGCAGCAGCTTTTGGCACGGCCTTCTGCGCAGCTTGCGTGAACTGGCTCACGGCAGCCGATACGTTCGACTCGATTGCCTCGACAGCTTGCTTGGTCGACTTGGTGAACTGCTCGTAGCCGGCGTTGGCGTTGCCCAGCGATGCCTTGAATGCGGCAACGACGTTCTCCGAACCAGCTGGCGCGTTCTTGCTCACTTCGTCAACCAGCGAGATGACCTTGCGGTTGGTCTCGGCGATTTGCGTTTCGGCAGCCTTGGTGAATTCAGCCTGGGTGCCGGCGGCGATCGCTGCAATTTGCTTGCTGTACGAAATGGCTTTCTCGGCGGTCGGCTGGGCTTGCGCAGCGGTCAGCGCGAAAAATTCTTGTGGGTCCTTGGCCGACAGCAGCTGGCGCGCCGCGATCGACGACTCTTCCAGCGATGCCTTGGCGGCGGTGATGTTCAGCTCAACCAGCTTTTCCATGCCTTCGAACGCCTTGGCGGTCAGCGACGAGAAGATCGCGAATTGCGATTCGAAATTGGCTTTGGTAGCGTTCGAAAACTGCTCAGGGATTGCAAACATGTAATTCTCCAATAATTGATGAATAAGCGTTGATAACGAATGTTGCTGTGTACCAGTGAAGCAGGTGAATTCTGGGAATCTCTCGGCTGAACGTTGTATTGTGCAGCGCAACAAAGTCTATTCTACTGAGTTTTTCAAGCGCGTCAAGCACTTTTGGTGCGGCGCACAAATTAAATCGAAGGCAAGTATTGCTTGCAACAACAGAACCCATGCAGAGCGCATAAACGACCCATTTTTCATAGGAAAATTGTTCAGTGGAAACCTGTTTTTCCAGCCCATGCTAGACTGCCCGGATCGCGCTTTTCTGTCCGCTGATCCGGCGCATCGGCTTACGTATCGAATGCGCTCTTGATCCATGTCGAACAACTCATCTAATGCTGCGACGCATCAGCCGGCGTGGCTGTCGCCGATTCCCATTTTCTTCGTGCTGCTCTGGAGCACCGGCTTCATCGTGGCCAAGTTCGGCCTGCCGTTCGCGCCGCCGCTGACCTTCCTGATCCTGCGTTGCGCCAGCGTGCTGCTGGTGCTGGTTCCCATCGTGCTGCTGTGGAAGGCGCCGTGGCCGCAACTGGCCGCCATCGGCCACATCGCCGTGGCCGGTTTGCTGTTGCAGGCCGGCTATCTGAGCGGCGTCTGGTGCGCCATCAAGCTTGGCATGCCGGCCGGACTGTCGGCGCTGATCGTCGGCATGCAGCCGATCCTGACAGCCGCCGCGGCGCCCCTGATCGGCGAAAAGGTGCGCCCGCGCCAGTGGCTCGGGCTGCTGTTCGGCCTGACCGGCGTGGCGCTGGTGGTGGCCGCCAAGATCACCCTGGTGGGCCTGTCGGCGCTGTCGATCGGTTTCTGCGTGGCGGCACTGTGTTCGATCACGGCCGGCACCATGTACCAGAAACGCTTCTGCCCGCGCTTCGACCTGCGCACCGGCACCATCATCCAGTTTGCCGCGACCGTCCTGGTGCTGCTGCCGGTCGCCGTCCTGTTCGAAGACTTCAGCCTGCCTTTGAGCACGGTGGCGTGGACGCCGCGCTTCATCGGCGCCTTGCTGTGGTCGGTGTTCGCCTTGTCGATCGGCGCCATCTTCCTGCTGTTCAAGCTGCTGCGCCGCAGTGATGCCACCCAGGTCACCAGCCTGCTGTACCTGACGCCGCCCACCACCGCGGTGATGGCGTGGATCATGTTCGGCGAGGCATTCAGCCTGCTTGGCATGCTTGGCATGGCGGTTGCCGTGATTGGCGTAATATTTGTAGTGAAAAAATAGGGGAATTCATGATTTCGAACCTGCAACAGCAAACCGTCGACGCCGCGATCGCTTCGCGCCGCTCGATCCGCGCCTTCCTGCCGACCCCGGTCGCGCGCGAAGACATCGAGGCGATCCTCGGCGTCAGCGCGCGCGCGCCGTCCGGCACCAATATCCAGCCGTGGAAGGTGACCGTGCTGACCGGCGAGGCCAAGCAGCGCCTGTCGGACGCGATCCTGGCGGTCTATCACGACAAGGAAGCGGCCAGCACCCACACCCAGGAGTACGCCTATTATCCGCGCCAGTGGGTGTCGCCGTTCATCGAGCGCCGCCGCAAGGTCGGCTGGGACCTGTACGCCTTGCTCGGCCTGACGCGCGACGACAAGGCCGGCATGGCGGCCCAGCATGGCCGCAACTACCGCTTCTTCGATGCGCCCGTCGGCCTGATCTTCACCATCGACCGCGTCCTCGAGCAAGGTTCGTGGCTCGATTACGGCATGTTCTTGCAGAACATCATGGTCGCCGCGCGCGGGCGCGGGCTCGATACCTGCCCGCAGGCCGCGTTTACGCAGTTTCACCGCATCATCGCCGAGCAGTTGAGCTTGCCTGCCAACGAGACGGTCGTCTGCGGCATGGCGCTCGGCTACGCCGACCCGGAAAAAATCGAAAATAGTTTGATTACCGAGCGTGTTCCGGTTGCCGAATTCGTTCGTTTTCTCAGCTAAAGTCGTACACTGTTACTAACAACGGAGCGCGTTGCGCATTACCGTTGCGCAATTGCATGATGTGTTCCTTTGAACGTTAAATTCGCTTGCCATTGCTGAGTGGTTTGCTACACTGCAACGAGACTCATCAGTTCGCCTCAAAGGATTTACAGATGTATAAGCTTGCGCTGGGCGCCCTCGTTTCCCTGCTATTTATCCTGACGCCGGCTTCCGCGGCGCGGGCCGAAGGGTCCGCACATGCGGTCACTGCCAAGAAACACGGGGCCAAGAAATCGCGCGTCTTCAAGCGCAGGGCGGTAGCGGAAGTCGATGCCGCCGATGGCCGTGCCCGCCTGGTACGGCAGGTGTCGGTGGTGCGCGGCAAGCGCACGGTGAGCTACCGCTCGGTGCGCAGCGCCCATGTCCTCGCCGCGCCCGCCGCGCGCAGCGCCGGCGACGTCGCCGGCCTGAACCTGACCCACGATCCGCTCGCGCTCGCGTCCAGCGTCGCCCTCGTGCTCGACCAGGCCAACTCCGAAGTACTGTTCGAAAAGAACGCCAGTGTCGCCTTGCCGATCGCCTCGATCACCAAGCTGATGACCGGCCTGGTGGTGGTGCAGGCGCAGCAGGACATGCAAGAGATGCTGTCGGTCACCGACGAAGACGTCGACCACGAAAAGCACACCAGCTCGCGCCTGCGCGTCGGCGCCCGCATGAGCCGCGGCGACCTGCTGCACATCGCGCTGATGAGTTCGGAGAACCGCGCCGCCTCGGCGCTGGGGCGTAACTATCCGGGTGGCATCAACGCATTCGTTGCGGCGATGAACGCCAAGGCGAAGCAGCTGGGCATGAACGATACGCACTATGTCGATTCGAGCGGCCTGTCGAGCCGCAACGTGGCGAGCGCGCGCGACCTTGCCAAGCTGGCCATGGTGGCGCACTCCGAGCCCTTGCTGCGTGAATACTCCACCGACTCCAAATACGAAGTCGATGCGGGCGGGCGCATCATGCATTACTCGAACACGAACCGCCTGGTGAGCAACCCGGACTGGGACATCGGCCTGCAGAAAACCGGCTTCATCAACGAAGCGGGACGCTGCCTGGTCATGCAGGTCATGATCCAGGGCCGCGCCGTGATCATGGTGTTCCTCGATTCCAAGGGCAAGCAGTCGCGGACCGCCGATGCCGGCCGCATGCGCCGCTGGCTTGAGGCGCTGAAACCTTCCACTATCGGATAACATCGCAGCACATAGAAAATGGGGTCCCCGCGTACGCGAGGACGACGGCAGTAGAGTCGTCGTCCTCGCGNNAGCCATTCTTCCTGCAGCCGGTCGGCCGGCGCCGAAATCGACAGCCCGGCGATCAGCTTGCCGCTGTCGTCATGGATCCCGGCGGCCATGCAACGCACCCCCAGCTCCAGCTCTTCGTTGTCGCGCGCATAGCCGCGTGAACGCACCAGGCTCAGTTCGCGCTCGAGCTTGGCCAGGTCGGTGATCGAATTCTTGTTGTGCCCGGCCAGGCCGGTGCGCGTAGCGTAGGAGCGGATCGCCTTCGGATCGTCGACCGACAGGAACAGCTTGCCCGTCGAGGTCAGGTGCAGCGGGCCGCGCCCGCCGATCGCGCGCACCACCTGCATCCCGGAGCGCTCGGAAAACGCCCGGTCGATGTAGACGATTTCATCGCCCTGGCGCACCGACAGATTGATCGTCTGCTGGGTTTTCTTGTGCAATGCGCGCATGAAGTCAAGCGCCGCTTCACGCACCGACAGCCGGCTCTTCACCACATTGCCCAATTCCAATAACCGCATGCCGAGCCGGTAGGTGCCCGGCTCGACCCGGTCGACGAAACGCGTGATCACCATGTCGTTGAGGATGCGGTGCGCGGTCGACGGATGCAGGCCGGACACCTTCGACAACTCCTTCAGGCTCACCGGGTCGCTGTAAGTGGCCAGGGCATCGAGCAGGGCTACCATGCGCTCGATCACCTGGATCGAGGTCTTCGCTTCGCGCGGACCGGCCGCTTCAATCGGTTCGATTTTCATGATGTGGTTGGTGCAGTGCAGTATATGGTGCTGTCTTTATACCACAATGTGAAAATGATTGGCAATCTCCCTACTGCATGTCGATCTATTTCCGCGCGCGGGGCATAATGGCGCATCACATTGCCTAAGTCATTCCATCCCATGGTCCAGCCAGTCAGCGAGTTCAAAAGCAAAAGCGGCCTCAAGCGCATTTTTTCGGCCCTCACGTACTCCTGCGACGGCTTCAAGTGCGCCTGGCAAAACGAGCATGCGTTCCGCCAGGAAATGCTGGTCGTCGTGATCGGCACCGTGACGGCGCTGAGCATGAAGATCTCGGCGTTCGAAAAGCTGATGCTGGTGGTGGTGCTGCTGTTCGTGCTGGTCGTCGAGTTGCTCAATTCGGCGCTGGAAGCCGTGGTCGACCGCATTTCGCTCGAACACCATCCGCTGTCGAAGAACGCCAAGGATCTCGGCAGCGCCGCAGTCGCGCTGTCGATCGGCATCGCACTGGCGGCATGGGGCGTGGTCCTGTTCAACCGCTTCTATTGAGGCGCGCTTATACGCTTGCCGCATAAGCAATCGCCAAACGATTCGTTTCAATTCGCCGCCCGCCGTCGTAACCTGCAGGCGAGGAGGCGACATGGCGCAGCAACTTTTTCCCGATTTTCAAGTCATTATCGTGCCCGGCCTGCATGACAGCGGCGCCGGCCACTGGCAGACTCGGTGGCACCGTGCCCACCCGGAGTTCGATCGCGTCCGCCAGGACGACTGGGCCAATCCCGACTTGCCGCGCTGGTCGGCGCGACTCGACCAGGTGCGCGCCAGCGACCCGCGCCCGGCGCTGATCGTCGCCCACAGCTTCGGCTGCCTCGCCGCCGTGCACAGCATGCCCGCAATGCGCGCGGCGTGGCTGGCGCCTTCCTCGCCGCGCCCGCCGATCCGGACAAGTTCGGCGTCGCCGGCCTGCTGCCGGCGAGCGCGCTGGCCCGCCCGAGCCTGCTGATCGGCAGCCGCGACGATCCGTGGATGCGCGCCGACCAGGCCGGCTGGTGGGCGCGCCGCTGGGGCAGCGGCTTTGTCGACGCCGGCGCGCTCGGCCATATCAACGCCGACTCCGGCCTGGGCGACTGGCCCATCGGCTTCGACTGGTTGCAATTATTATATGAGCAGGCGCACAATGAACATCCGGCGTTGGCGGCATCGTAGCCACTCCGCCTGACCTTCCCTAAACCACTGGAGACACCACCATGACCATACGCTTGGGCGACACCGCCCCCGACTTCGAGCAGGATTCGTCGATTGGCAAGATCAAGTTCCACGAGTGGGCAGGGGACTCGTGGGTAGTGCTGTTTTCCCATCCGGCCGACTTCACGCCCGTCTGCACCACGGAACTGGGCCTGACCGCGAAGCTGAAATCGGAATTCGAAAAACGCAACGTCAAGGCGCTGGCGCTGTCGGTCGATCCGGTCGAGTCGCACAAGACCTGGATCAAGGACATCGAAGAGACGCAGAAGACGGTGGTCGGCTTTCCGATCATCGCCGACGCCGACAAGAAGGTCTCGACGTTGTACGACATGATCCATCCGGAGCAGTCGGTGACGGCGACGGTGCGTTCGCTGTTCGTGATCGACCCGCAAAAGAAAGTGCGGCTGACCATCACCTATCCGATGAGCACCGGCCGCAATTTCGACGAAGTGCTGCGCGTGATCGACGCGCTGCAGCTGACCGACAAGTACTCGGTCGCCACGCCGGGCAACTGGAAGAATGGCGACGACGTCATCATTCCGCTGACGGTGCAGGATCCCGAAGTCATCAAGCAAAAGTATCCAAAAGGTTTCACCGCCCCGCGGCCATATCTGCGCATGACCCCGCAGCCCAACAAATAAGCTTGACTGCTCAAGTAAATGAAAGCGCGCCTTCCCGGCGCGTTTTTTTGCCCATCAAGCTAAAAACCGTCATTCCTGCCACTGGCAGAAATGACTTCCCGCGACGGCGGGAATCCATGCTGAACACGCATTTCGTTATCATCGTTTTCACTTCTACATCTACTCAG
>CXWL01096273.1_pt1 | contig 25912 bp, 27 predicted proteins | sample 590931 | NCBI WGS metagenome assembly CXWL01 (sample SAMEA3498368, study PRJEB10139) | groundwater metagenome | biome: water well; material: biofilm material | place: Germany | collected 2015-04-27
GCATGATGCCGGCGAGGCGGAACATGTTGTAGGCGAGGTAGAAATTGAAGTCGTCGGCGCGGATAGTCTTGCCGGTGCGCGCGCAGTAGCAGGCGATGTATTCCTCCTGGCTGGGGATGCCAAGCGCTTTCAGGTCGAGCCCGCCGATGCCGCGGAACTTGCCCGGCGGGATATGCCAGCTCATGCAGTGATACGAGAAATCGGCAGCCGGGTGGCCGAGCGTCGAGAGTTCCCAGTCAAGCACGGCCAGGATGCGCGGCTCGGTCGGGTGGAAGATCAGGTTGTCGAGGCGGAAGTCGCCGTGCACGATCGACGTGTCGTCACCGGGCGGGATGTTCTGCGGCAGCCATTCGATCAGCTTGTCCATCGCCTCGATGGTTTCGGTGCTTGAGGCCTGGTACTGGCGGGTCCAGCGTTCGATCTGGCGCGCAAAGTAGTTGCCCGGCTTGCCGTAGTCGGCCAGGCCGATGGCGGCGTAGTCGATGGTGTGCAGCTGGGCGATCACACGGTTCATCTCGGCGTAGATCGCGCCCCGTTCGGCGGGTGTCATGCCGGGCAGCGACTGCTCCCACAGCACGCGGCCTTCGACGAACTCCATGATGAAGAAAGCGCGGCCGATCACCGACTCGTCCAGGCACAGCGCGTACTGGCGCGCGGCCGGGAAGCCGGCCTTCTGGAGTGCGTCCATCACGCGGTATTCGCGGTCGATGGCATGCGCCGACGGCAGCAGTTTGGCGGCCGGGCCCGGCTTTGTGCGCAGCACGTACTGCTGGCTTGCGTTGCTGATCTTGAAGGTCGGGTTCGACTGCCCGCCCTTGAACTGTTCCACCGCCAGCGGCCCGCCCTGGTAGCCTTCAACATGCGCGCGCATGTAGGCGTCGAGGGCGTCGACATCGAACTTCTGGCGCTCCGAGACCGGCTTGGTCCCCATCATTTCTTCGAACATCGCGTCTCCTTGTTATCTGTTCATTCTAGCTCATGAATAGAACGACCGTACTTTTTGACGGTAAAAAAATCAGCGGAATTTTTTGTACTGCTCAAACAGCTGTTCCATGGTCGTGCTGCGCGCCTGGGCCTGCAGCGGGGCGGGAGGGGCGTAGTTCGCGAAGCGCACCACCCAGTCGTTCTCCGCCTCGCCGACGTCGAGCGCATTGATGCATCCGGCCATCTGCGACAGGCCGCCAAGGAACATGCGCTGGCCAGTCAGTGCCAGCGACAGGATTGCGCAGTTGACGCCGCCGTGCAGGACCAGCAGCACAGTGTCCCACTCCTTGTCGGCACGCAGGCGCGCTATGGCGGGGTGGATCCGGTCCATCAGTTCGCCGACCGATTCGCCGCCGAGGAAGCGCTGGTCCTCGCCAACGAGCCCGTCGAACACGCCGGTGAAGGCAGTTTTGAGCTGGTGGTCAGGAATGGCCGACAGACGGCCGCCGCGGATTTCTTCCAGCTCTGGCCAGACTTCCGGTTCGATGTCCTGGCCGGTTTCCATCAGCACGCGCCTTGCGGTTTCCACGGTGCGCGGCAGGCCGGAGACGATGACCCGGTCAAAGCGGATCTGGTCGGCGGCAAACACGCGCCCAGCGGCGCTGGCCTGTTCGCGCCCCAGTTCATTGAGCGGCACGCTCTCGGGAAGAACAGGCTTGCCGGACTGGTCGAAGTAGGTGACGCTGCCGTGGCGCATCAGGAAGATGCGGCGGCGGTGCGAGGGGCGCTCTGGCATAGGAATGGAAGCAAGTGGAAAACATCCACTGTAGCTCACTCTGTCGGGTTTTCACAAACCCGCCAGAGAAATCATTCCATACGACAAAATTTCGCCATTTCTAGACTAAAATGGCCGCGCGGTTTTAACTTACGGGGTAGTCGATGGCAAGGCCAGAAAAAGTCCGGCTCGGGGAAATCCTGGTCCAGCAAAAGCTGTTATCCGAAGAACAGTTGGGCATGGCACTGGCCGAGCAGAAACGCACCGGGCGCAAGCTGGGACGGGTGTTCGTTGAGAACGGCTTCGTCACCGAAGAGCAGATCTCCGGCGCGCTGGCCCGTCAGCTGGCTATTCCTTACATAAACCTCAAGTTCTACAACATCAACTCCGAACTGGTGCGACTGTTGCCCGAGACGCAGGCGCGCCGCTTCCGCGCGCTGGTGCTCGAGGACCGCGGCGGCAGCCTGCTGGTCGGCATCTCGGACCCGACCGACCTGTTCGCGTACGATGAGATCGCACGCCTGACGAAGAAGAACATCGAGCTGGCCGTCGTCAACGAGACCGAGGTACTGGCTGCGATCGACCGCATCTACCGCCGCACCGACGACATCACCGAAGCCGCGCGCGAACTGGAACAGGATCTCGGGGACAGCTTCGTCGACTTCGGCGCGCTGGCCGCCAACCCGGGGCTGGAAGAAGCGCCGATCGTCAAGCTGCTGCAGTCGGTGTTCGACGACGCCACCCAGGTGCGCGCGTCGGACATCCATATCGAACCGCAGGAGTCGCGCCTGCAGATCCGCTTCCGCATCGACGGCGTGCTGCACCTGCAGACCGAAGCCGATATCAAGATCGCCACACCTCTGGCGCTGCGCCTGAAACTGATGTCGGACCTCGATATCTCCGAAAAACGCCTGCCGCAGGATGGACGCTTCGCCATCAAGGTCAAGCATCAGCGGATCGACGTGCGTATTTCGACGATGCCCACCCAGTACGGCGAATCGGTCGTCATGCGTTTGCTGAACCAGGGCGGCACCACCCTGCGCCTCGACGCCATCGGCATGCCGCCAACGCTGGTGGAACGCTTCCGGGCCATTGTGCAGCGGCCGAACGGCCTGGTGCTGGTTACCGGGCCGACCGGTAGCGGCAAGACGACCACCTTGTACAGCGCGCTGGCCGAACTCAATTCGCTTGAGAAGAAGCTCATTACAGTTGAAGACCCGGTCGAATACCGCCTGCCCGGCATCAACCAGGTGCAGGTCAACGAAAAGATCGAGCTGTCGTTTGCGCGCGTGCTGCGCTCCGCGCTGCGCCAGGACCCGGACATCGTGCTGGTCGGCGAGATGCGCGACCAGGAAACCGCCCAGATCGGCCTGCGCGCCGCCATGACGGGCCACCTTGTGCTGTCGACCCTGCACACCAACGATGCCGCCAGTACGCCGCTGCGCCTGATGGACATGGGTGTGCCGCGCTACATGGTCGGCAGCTCGCTGCAGGCCGTGCTGGCGCAGCGCCTGGTGCGGGTGATCTGCGAAAGCTGCAGCGCGCCGCACCAGCTGACGCCGACAGAACACGAATGGCTGCGCCACGAACTGCGCGAGCACGTCGACAAGGCACGCTTCTTCCACGGGAAGGGCTGTTCGCACTGCAACGGCATGGGTTACCGCGGCCGGACCGGCGTCTACGAACTGCTGGAAATGACGCGGTCCGTTGTGGAAGCGTCCAACCATCCGGACCCGGCGCACTTCCTCAAGGCCGCGCACGCCGAAATGGGCGGCGCCACGTTGCGCCGCCATGCGGTGCAGCTGGCGGTGCAGGGCCGCACGACGGTATCCGAAGCTATGCGCATCAGCAACCAGCTGGAGGACTAAGTGCCGTTCTTCGCTTACAAGGGCCGCAATGCGCGCGGCGAGATGATGCAGGGCATACTCGAAGGCGCCGACAGCGGCGCCGTGGCCGACCAGCTGTTCGGCACCGGGGTGACGCCAATCGAGATCACGCTGACCAACAAGACGGCAGCCAGTGCCGGCGACCAGACCTTGTGGGACAAGCTGACCGAAAGAAAGGTCACGTCGATGGACGTGCAGCTGTTCAGCCGCCAGCTCTACACGCTGCTCAAGTCGGGCGTGCCGATCATGCGCGGACTGGCAGGGCTACAGGAGTCAGCGGTCAGCAAGTCGTTCGCACGCGTGATCAAAGACCTGCGCGAGTCACTCGACTCGGGCCGCGAACTGTCCGCCGCGATGCGCCGCCATCCTGACGTCTTCAACAATTTCTACCTGTCGATGGTGAAGGTAGGGGAGATGACCGGCCGCCTCGAAGACGTGTTCCTGCGCCTGTTCGACCACCTGGAATTCGACCGCGACATGCGTAACCGCGTGAAGACCGCGACCCGCTACCCGATGTTCGTGGTGATCGCGATGGCCATTGCGATGGTCGTGGTGAACGTCTTCGTGATCCCGCAGTTCGCAAAAGTCTTCGCCGCCATGCACGCCGAACTGCCGCTGATGACGCGCATCCTGATGGGCACCTCGCAATTCATGCTCGATTACTGGATGGTGATGCTGGTGGTGCTCGTTGGTACCATCTTCGGAGTGCGTGCATGGATCGCCACACCGTCCGGCCGCTACGCGTGGGACAAGCAGAAGCTGAAGATACCCGTTGCGGGCAAGATCATCATGAAGGGGACGATGGCACGCTTTGCGCGCAGCTTCGCCCTGTCGTCCAAGAGCGGGGTGCCGATCGTGCATGCATTGACGGTAGTGTCGCAAACGGTCGATAACGCCTATCTATGCGCCCGTATCGAACAGATGCGCGACGGCGTCGAGCGCGGCGAATCGATCCTGCGCACCTCGGTCACGGCAGGAGTCTTCACGCCGATCGTGCTGCAGATGATCGCCGTGGGCGAAGAATCCGGATCGCTGGACGACCTGATGGATGAAATCGCGGAACTGTACGAACGCGAGGTCGACTACGAGCTCAAGACCCTGTCGGCGCAGATCGAGCCGATCCTGATCACCTTCCTGGGCGTGATGGTACTGGTACTTGCGCTTGGTATTTTCCTGCCGATCTGGGACCTGGGCAGCGCGGCGCTGAAGAAATGACCGACAAGGCGCGGTCGGCAGGGGCGCAGCCGCGCTGCCGCGGGTTTTCCCTGTTCGAGCTGATCATCGCAGGGCTTGTTGTTGGGTTGCTAACGACTTTACTGCTAGTGCGATTGCAGTCGTATCAACGTGAAGCGCAGCAAGTTGCCGTTCAGCACCTCGTGGGCACGCTCAGGACGGCACTGAGCGTGAAAAACGCACAACTTCATGTTGCGAAAAAGGAACACGAGTTGCAAGGAATTATTAATGAGAATCCAATCTCTTGGCTCATCGAAGCACCCGCTAATTACCGTGGGGAATACTATTCCCCAGAGGGAAACATGCTTTCGGACGACAGTTGGTATTTCGACCGAGGAAGAAAGGAACTGGTTTACATTTCAACGACCGCGAAAAGTTTCCCGAAGCGCGAACAAATATTGCTCAGGTTCAAGGTAAAATTCACCGACTTGACCTTCCAACAGGGCAAGACTCCTGGGCTGCCAGTTGCTACCAAGGGCGTCGTCCTGGATCAAGTTTCGGAAAAGAATGTGGTCAATTAAACAAGAAATGGATGCCAAAACAGCATCCTCCGCACAGCACTGGAGAATTTTTAATGAACAAGTCGAACATGAAGCGCAGCAGCCAATCGGGATTCACGCTGATCGAACTGATCGTCGTCATCGTCATTCTCGGCGTTCTCGCCGCCACCGCGTTGCCGAAATTCTCCAGCCTGGGCGGCGACGCACGCCTGGCAAGTCTGCAGGCGGCCAAGGGCGCGCTGAGCTCGACCGTTGCAATGGCAAAAGGCAAGTACTTAGTTAACAGCACCGGCGTTCCGCTGACTAATCTCACGGTGGAAGGTGTGACTGCCCAGTACACGACGCTCGGCGACGGCTACTTGCGCGCTACCGCGGCAACCGCACAGATGGCTGGACTGTCGGCTGACTACCACGTGGTGGCTCGCGCCGGCACCCTGTCGATCTATCCGATGACCCTGCGCAGCCAGGCGAACACGACCAACTGCGTCCTGCGCTACACACCGGCGACGGTGAAGGGCGCTGCGCCAACCTATACGCTGACGGCGACCGCAACTGACTGCGAATAATTCGTTCTAAGCAATAGTATTGTGGCTGGCTGCGAGTCTCGTGCAGGGAATGTCGTGACTAACCACAATTACGTCCCGCGCTTGCAGCGGGGCGTCACGATCATCGAGCTTATCGCGGTGCTGATCATCATCGGCGTGCTCGGAGCGGTTGCCGTGGCACGCTTTTCCGACCGGACCAGTTTCGACGCGGACGCTTTCGCCGACCAGACTCGCGCAATGCTGCGCTACGGCCAAAAGCTGGCGGTCGCGCAAAACCGGCCCGTCTATGCGCTGATTAATACCGAACGCATTGCCCTGTGTTTCGAGAGCGACTGCAACGCCGCCTCCCGCATCATTTCCCCATCCGGCGCTAACAGTGGTTCCGTCAACACTCTGGCACATTGCGACGGGTCTGGATCATGGCTTTGCGAGGGTGTCCCTGGCAACGTCACCCTGACTGTCTCCGGTCCGGCGGCCTCGTTCGCCTTCGACGCGCTCGGCAGACCGTACGCCGTGTCGGCAACCGGCGGGATGGCCAATTTCCAGCGGGTACTGGTGAGGATAGGCGGGGACGACGCCGTGCGCATCATCACGGTCGAGCCGGAGACCGGTTATGTCTACTAAAACCTTGCATCAGCGGGGCGTGACCCTGATTGAACTGGTCATGTTTATCGTGATCATCGGCGTCGCGCTGGCCGGCCTGCTGCAGGTGCTGAACTTCGCCGCCAAGGGGAGCGCCGATCCGGTGCGCCAGAAACAGGCGCTGATGATTGCCGAAGGCTTGCTGGAAGAGGTGCGGCTTGCCGGGTTTACCTACTGCGACCCGTCCGACCCCAAGACGAGCGACGCCACGAGCGTGGCCAACTGCGACATCAAGGAATCCTTCGGGCAGGGCGTCAATGGCGAGCCGGTCGGTCCTCGGCCCTACGACAATGTCAACGATTACGTGGATGCGCCCGGCGTGCCGAAGGCGGCCTTCAACAACGCAGGCGGCCAGCTTACGGATATGAACGGCAACCCCATGGATGTCATTGGCTACACCGCCAGGGTAACAATCCGGCCCGCGGTACTCAACGGTATCGGCGATGCGGGAAGCTCCGCGGATACGAATGTGCTGCGGATCACTGTCGAAGTCAGCTATGACGGCCAAACGCTGGCGTTAGACACCTATCGCACGCGCTACGCGCCAACATTCCCATGAGCACGCGTGCACGTCACCAGGCAAGGCAGGCAGGCTTCACGCTGATCGAGGCGGTGATGGTGATCGTCATCATCGGCGTGCTGGGCGCTGTGGTGGCGGTGTTTCTCCGCATGCCGATCCAGGGTTACCACGACAGCGTCGCCCGCGCTGAACTGACCGACCTGGCCGACCTGTCCCTGCGGCGCATGGCGCGCGACCTGCGCCTGGCGCTTCCAAACAGTATTGACGTGAGCCCTGACGGGACCGCGATTTCGTTCTTCATAACCAAGGCCGGGGGGCGTTACCTGACGCCCGATGACGACCTGTCGGCACAGCCGGTGCTCGATTTCGTCAACCCCGCCAACCGCAGATTCACGATGATCGGGCACCTGCCCGACGCCAGCAACGCCATCGTCAAGGGTGACTACGTGGTCGTGTACAACCTGGGTATTGAACCGGCGGACGCCTACACCGGCGGCAACAGGGCAATGGTCGAAAGTTTTACCACAGTCGATGCCGACAAAGGGCTGTACCAGATTGAACTGCAGGCTAATCCGTTTGCGTCGCAAAACCCGCCGATGCCGTCCCCTGGTTCACGCTTTCATGTCGTTGGGCAGCCGGTGACCTACTTCTGTGGCAGCGGTACCATCAGCCGCCAGTGGAACTACGGCATCGTCAAGGGCAAACCGGTCGCGACACCATTCACTCCCACCAGCCTGCTGGCAAAACGCGTCACCCGGTGCAAGTTCGATTACTCAACCGATGCCAACAGCCGCGGCGCCCTGGTGATTCTGACGCTCGAACTTGCGTCGCCAGATGGCGAGGGCAGCATCAAGCTCATTCACCAGGTTCACGTGGATAACACGCCATGACGCGCTCCACCCGACCAGCCATGCCAGCGTTGGTGCGCAGCCGCGGCGTTGGTCTCGTCACGGCGATCTTCCTGCTTGTCGTCATTGCCGCGCTGGCCGTCGCGATGGTCACGGTATTCACCACCCAGCAGACCAGCTCCGCTCTCGACGTCCAGGGCACGCGCGCCTATCAGGCTGCACGCGCAGGGCTCGAGTGGGGCATCTTCAAGCAAGCCCGGCAAGGGACCTGCGACGCCAAGTCGTCGTTTGCGTTGGATGAGGGGACGTCGTTGTATGGGTTCGTGGTCACGGTAGCATGCCAAAAGGCTGAAGGGCCAACGACCGACGGCAGCGACGAGAACGCGCTGGACCGTTGGAAAGTCACTGCCATCGCATGCAATGCTCCCGACGCCGACGGCGCCTGTCCGAACCCGCAGAACACCTCGGATTACGTGCAGCGGGTGATGGAGGCCACGTTCTGATGGCGCCGCTTAAGCTGATCACACGCGCATTCCTTATGCTGGTGCTGGCACTGGCTTGCCAGGGAGCGCGCGCCGATACCGCCATCCGCTTGCTCAAGAGTTTTGCCGGTAACGTGAACTTTGCGGGCGTTCAGCAAACGGTTCGCAACAAGGGAAACAACAAACCGTGCGAGGTGTTCAGCTCGAGTGTGGACCGTACTGCGATACTGTCGGGCATACCGGCGAAGGCGACCATACTTAGCGCCCAGCTTTACTGGGCAGGCTCAAACAAAAACCCCGATTTCACCGTTTTCTTTGATGGCGTCTCCGTCAGCGCCGAGGAGGGAAGGCGCTACTACTCGACCACGATCGGGAATAACTTTAACTACTATTCAGGTGCTGTCGATGTAACCGAACAAGTGAAGAAGAAATGGAACGATAAAAAGGAAGACGAAAAGAACGGCAATGGCAACGGCAACGGCAACGGCAACGGCAACGGCAACGGCAACGGCAACGGCAACGGCAACGGTAATGGGAAGAAGGCGGAGGACTACGACAGATATTCGTTCCGGGGACTGACCGTCGATACCGACGCACCGTACTGCCCGGTCGAGGGTGTGCTGGGCGGGTTCGCGCTGCTGGTGGTGTACTCCGACGACAGCGAGCCGTTTCGGATGTTGAACCTGTACGAGGGGTTCCAGTACATGCGCTACGGTGGAATTTCGCTTAACCTCAGCGGATTCCGTGTGCCGAACCCCATCGGCAGCGCAACGGGCCGGATAGCCCACATTACGTGGGAAGGCGATGTGACGCTTGACGGCTCAGGCGAAAATCTCACCTTCAATGGTTACCAGATGACGGACTCGCTCAATCCAAGCGGGAATCAGTTCAACTCGCAAAGTAGCATTGACGGAGACAAAAAGTCGTATGGCATCGATTTCGATGCCTACAACGTGGGCTACCCTGTCATCAAGGGCGGCCAGACCACGGCATCGACTCGCTACGAGTCAGGCCAAGACCTCGTGCTGCTCAGCGCGGAAGTTGTCGCCTTGCCGAACGTTCCCATGTCTGACCTCAGCATTTCGATGCAGTTGAGTGGCGAGCTGCAGCAGGGGAAAGATGCTATTTACACGATTAAGGTGTCGAATGCCGGGCCGAGTACCGAGAGCGGTCCGACCGTTGTCACAAGCACCTTGCCATTAGGACTGATCTTTGTGTCGGCATCGGGCCCCGGCTGGGCCTGCACCAGCGTCGGTCAGAACGTGACCTGCACCAGCGCGTCGGCCTTGACCGCTGGGTCAGAGCTTGGGGTTCTGAAGCTCACTGTCCGCGTTGCTGGCACCGGCACGATCACCAATAGTGCGCTGGTGACTGGCAAGACCTACGATCCGCAGATGGCGAACAATTCGGTCAGTGTGAACAGCACGGTCGCCGATGGCGACGCCCTCTTTGAGTTCACGTCGGGAGCGTGCCTGCCTGGGCTCGAATTCGACGACCCTCGGCAGACATGCTCGAAAGTGTTGCCGGCGGTGACAGCCGGAGTAAGTGCGCCAATTTTCATTACCGCTGTGTCAGACGGTGTCCCGACAGCGTCGAGTGCGGGTGCGGTGGTATCGATGAGGTTTGCGTTGTCTTGCCACAATCCAGAAAAAAGCGCCGGGGTGAAGGCTTCGTTTGGAGGGATACCGCTCGAACTCTGCCAGGCCGGTGGCGAGCAGCCGACCGCGTGGTCGCGCATCAGCAACATCACCTTCACGCCGGATAACCCATCGGTTGAGATGTCTTTTAAGTATGACGACGTGGGCCTCGTCCAACTTTTCATGCAATCCGGCCCGGCAAACGTAGTCCGGCAAGGAATTTCATTTGTATCCGTCCCTGAAATCAGACTGTCGAGCAAAAGTAGTGTCGGACTCGCCGCATCGTCGCTGGACGAGAATAGTGTCGTGTTCGCTAAAGCAGGCGACGCATTTGAGCTCGAGGTGGGAGCGTACACGGCCGGCCCCCAGCCGAAACTGGCTCCCAACTTTGGCAATGAAAAACCCCGGGTGAGTTTCGCATTGCCCAAAGTCGAAAAAGGGGCCATCAAGGAATCCCCAGCCTGGAACGATACCGTCCACCTTCCGGCGCTCAATGTTGATGCCAATGCCGACACCCCGTTTCCGGAGGGTGGAATAAACCAGGCGTCCGGAAAATTCAGCTGGGCGGAAGTCGGGGTGATCAAGCTGACGCCAGCCTTGAGCACCGATAAGTACCTGGAGGCGGCCTATCCAGGCAAGGGAGGCTATGCCCGGTTTACTCCTCATCATTTCACTACATTCGCCAAGCAAATGGATTGTGCGCCGAATATGCAGTGCGACGTCGATGCGGATATCAGCACAGCCGCATATTCGAAGGAGCGTATTCCCGTCACGGTCATTGCGCAGGCAAAAGGTAACACCGAGACCAAGAACTACGGGGGTGTGTTCGCCCGTGACGTCTTGCTGTCGGCGTGGACGGGCGCAGCCAAAGATCAGGACAAGTCCGCAAGCCTCAAAGATCAGACAATAAACGCCGGAACGTTCCTGAAGAGCAGCGGAAAAGCGCAGGCCCAGCCGTTCTACGAATTGCCAAATGCATTCGTTCACACCTCTCCGCAGGCGGCTTGGTCTGCGCCGACCAGTATCTATCTACGGGCAACTGAAGTCACTGGCAACGATCACGTGACTTCGGCGGGCGACAACGCGTACGAGGTGGGTATCCGCATCGTCAGCGGCCGGTTGTTGGTGCCGAATGCATATGGTTCCGAAAGGCTGAACCTGCCGCTGAATGTCAGCGCGCAATACTGGACTGGAACCAATTGGGAACTGAGCAAAACTGACCAGCACAACAGCGTTGATCCAAGCAAGGCGGTGTTTTCGAACTTCGGCAACCTCACACTAAGCCTTACTTCCAGCAAACCCGAACCGCTGGTGAACGGTGGCGCGCGCTTTAGCGTGAAGCTAACGCCAGCAGCCACCGGCAAGGCCGACCTGATCATCGACTACATGGAATGGCTGCCAAGCACCAAGGGCCGGCTCAAATTCGGTACCTACAAGAGCCCGCTGATCTACCTGCGCGAACGTCATTAAGCGCCCTTGACGTGGCGTATCTGCACCAACTGCGCGAAAAGGGGAATTTTTATTTCCTAGTTGTAAATTTTGTATCGATACTGGCCGGAACTTGAATATAATCAAGTGTCTACGGCGCGGTCTTCATCAAGTCGCCTAACTCACAACTACCCTGCATGCGTTTTTTTAAAAGAGCGAAGAAGACTGAATCCTGGCTGTCGTTTGCAGTGCTCGCAAACGGCGTTGCTGCCGCCAGCATTTCGCGCGTTCCGGGCGCCAAGCCCGCGGTCGACACTTGCGTGTTCTACGCGGGCACGCCTGGCGCCGAACTGATCGAGAAAGCCGGCCGCGAGTTGCGCGCCGCCACATTCAACTGCACCACGGTCCTGATGGGCGGCGAGTACCAGATGCTGGCAGTCGAGGCGCCGAACGTACCTGCCGACGAACTCAAGACCGCAGTACGCTGGCGCCTGAAGGACATGCTCGACTTCCACGTCGACGACGCCACCATCGACGTGCTCGATATCCCGGCCGACAAGAACGCATCGGTCCGCACCAATCACGGCATGTTCGCGGTCGCGGCGCGCAATAGCGTCATCGAAACCCGCCAGGGTATGTTCGCCGCTGCAAAGGTTGGCTTGTCGGTGATCGACATTCCCGAAATGGCGCAGCGAAACATCTCGACCCTGATGGAGCCCGAAGGCCGCGGCCTGGCAATGCTGTCCTTTGGCGCCGATGGCGGCCTGCTGACGGTGACCTTCAACGGCGAGCTGTACCTGTCGCGCCGCATCGACGTGACGCTCGAGCAGTTGCTCGACACCGATCACGACCGCAAGCACGCGAGCTTCGACAAGATCACGCTTGAGCTGCAACGCTCCCTTGACCACTTCGACCGCCAGTTCCATTTCATTAGCGTGTCCAGGCTGCTGCTCGCGCCGAGCTCGGTGACGGGCCTCGAGGAATACCTGTCGAGCAACCTGTACACGCCGGTCCAGTCGATGGACCTGGGCGATGCCCTCGATATCAGCCGCATTCCTGAGCTGGCGGACAAGGCCGCGCAGCAGCGCTTCTTCTTCGCCATCGGCGCCGCGCTGCGCCATGAGGAGACGGTGCTTTGAGCCACCAGATTAACCTCTTTAACCCGGTCTTCCTCAAGCAAAAGAAGGTCTTCAGCAGTATCGCAATGGCGCAGGCGCTTGGTGTGCTGCTGTTCGGTTCGCTGGCGATGGTCGCTTACGGCAAGCATCACGTCAACAAGCTTGAAAAAGAAGCNNCCGAGTTCGCGCCACGGCCGCAAAGCCCGGCGCTGGAAGCCGAGATTGCCGAGGCGGCAGCGCAGTTGCGTTCCCTCCAGGTGGTGTCCGGTGTGCTCGAGCGTGGTGAGCTGGGTAACACAACGGGTTTTTCGGAATACTACAAGGCGCTGGCACGCCAGAACATGACCGGCTTGTGGCTGACCGGTGTGTCGGTCGCGGGTACCGATATCGGCATCCGGGGCAGGGCGATGGAAGGCAGCATGGTGCCGGGCTACATCAACCGGTTGACGCGTGAGCCTGTGATGCAGGGCAAATCCTTCGCCAGCCTGGAAATCGCGCAGGGCGAGATGAAAGATGAGGGCGGCAAGGCGAGCGCCGCGCCGTTCGTCGAGTTCCGGCTTGAATCGGTCGTGCAAGAGGCCGTGCGATGAGTCCAAACCTGCTGGCGCTTGCCAATAGAATCGATACGCTCAGCCTGCGCGAACGCGCAATGGTGTTTGTCGCTGCTGCCGCCGCGATATTGTTCGTCGTGTATTCGCTGATGCTCGGCCCACTGTTCGCCAAGGAAGATACGCTGCGCGCGCAAATCGCCCAGGTCCGCAATAACATCAGTGGCATCGATGGCGAGATCAGCGCCAGGCTTCAGGGCTTTTCGATCGACCCGGACGCCCCTAACCGCGCCAGGCTGGCGGCCGTCAAGGCCGATATCGATGCGCTTGGCGGCAAGCTGCGCGCGCTCGAACAGGGCCTGGTGGCGCCGGAGAAGATCGCGCCGCTGCTGGAAACGATCCTTGCCGCAAATGGACGCCTGACCTTGGTGTCGATGAAAACCCTGCCTGTAGCTGCGGTGGCCGAGGCCAGTTTCAACGCCACGCCGAGCGCGACACCCGCCGGTTCAGTGGCGCCTGCCGCACTGCTGTACCGCCACGGCGTCCAGGTCACGGTGCGCGGCAACTACCTCGACATGATCAACTACATGCACGCCCTTGAGACGCTGCCTACCCAGTTGTTATGGAGCAGCGCCGCGCTGGAGGTCGAGGACTATCCGAACTCGCGCTTGACCTTGACCTTGCACACGCTGAGCCTGGACCGAAAATGGATGAAGCTGTGAAAGCGACGGTCCTGATTATCGCTGCCGCAGCCTGCACCCTTCTGGCCGGCGGGGCTTTCGCCCAGGCATTGCAGGACCCGACCCGTCCACCGGTTGCGCTGATGGCCGCCGTCAAGGGTGCGTCCGGCGCGGTGACGTCGGACGGGCCGCACCTGCAGTCCATCCTGATTGCCCGCACGCCGGGTGGCCGCCACGTCGCCGTGATCGACGGCGAGACCGTGCGCCTTGGCGACAGCTTCAAGGGCGCCCGGGTCGAGCGCATGACGCAAACCGAGGTCGTGCTGTCGCAAGGCGGCAAGAAACAAGTGCTGAAATTGTTCCCGGCGACAGTGGCCGGCCAGAATACAAAGTCCGTACAACAATAGCCACGCCATGAAGACAGACAGCATGCAAAAACTTCTCCTGATCGCCGCCGCCTTTGGCTTGGCCGGCTGCGGCACGCCTTCCGAGCGCGCGACCTATGACAAGATCAGTGCCGAGGTCGCAGGCGCGGTCGCCCGGCCGGCCAGTACGGCGCGGGTGGATGACGCTGTCGCGAACGCGCTGCTGCCGCCTGCGTCCGCGCTCGCCGCGCAGTTGCCCAAGGCACGCCCGGCACTGGAGGAACGCTTCAACGTGTCCTTCAACAACGTGCCGGCACAGCAGTTTTTCAGTTCCCTCGTCGCTGGCACCCGCTACAACATGCTGGTGCATCCTGAAGTCGCCGGCACAATCACGGCCAACCTGAAGGACGTGACGATGGTCGAGGCGCTCGACGCGGTGCGCGAACTGTACGGTTACGAGTACAAGATCGAAGGCACGCGTATCTCGATCAAGCCGTTGACGATGCAGACGCGCATGTTTCAGATTAACTACCTGGTCGGCGCGCGCAAGGGCGCATCGAACCTGCGTGTGACGTCGACCTCGGTGGCCAACGCGGGCATCAGCAACAGCGGCGGCGAAGGGTCTGCGACCAACCAGCCGAGCAACATCCCGGAAGACCCCAACGGCAACCGCATGGCGGCGGACAGTTCGAGCGTGAACACCACGTCGAGCAACGACTTCTGGGGCGACCTCAGGGCGGCTATCGAGGCGATCGTCGGGGCGGCAGAGAAGGGCGGGCGTAGCGTGGTGATCAGTCCGCAGTCCGGAGTGCTGGTGATTCGCGCCATGCCGGAAGAATTGCGCAATGTTGACCGCTATCTTAAGGCAACTCAGTTGTCGGTGGACCGCCAGGTCATCCTGGAAGCCAAGATCCTGGAAGTGGAGCTGAACGACAGCTTTCAGAGCGGTATCAACTGGGCGTCGTTCGCGTCCTTTAAGAGCTCGCACGACAATCGGGTGTCGACCGGTTACGTAGGGCCGGGCACGACGCTCGCGCCGCTGCCGTTTGGCGGCGGCCAGCCGCCGACGATCTCGGATGCTACCGGCCTGCTCGCCTCGACTGGCTTCGCGCTGGCCAATGCGAGCAATCTCGGCAATTCGCTGTTCGGACTGGCATTCCAAACTAACAATTTCGCCGCGCTGATTTCCTTCCTGGAATCTCAGGGCACGGTCCATGTATTGTCGAGCCCACGGGTTGCAACGCTGAACAATCAAAAGGCGGTATTGAAGATCGGCACCGACGAGTTCTATGTGACTGGCGTGACCACGACCACCAATACCAGTGCGACCGGCAATACCGTGACGCCAAGCGTGACCTTGCAGCCGTTCTTCTCCGGCGTGGTGCTGGACGTGACGCCGCAGATTGACGACAAGGGCAACATCATCCTGCACGTGCACCCGTCCGTCAGCCAGGTCACCACCGTGACCAAGGCGATCAACCTGGGCAGCGCCGGCAACCTGAGCCTGCCGCTGGCGGCGTCCTCGACGTCCGAGATCGACAGCATGGTGCGTGGCCAGAACGGCCAGGTGGTCGCGATTGGCGGCCTGATGCGCCAGGCATCGACCAACGACCGTTCGCAAGTGCCGGGCGCGGGCAACCTGCCGGTAATCGGCAACCTGTTCCGCAACAAGGCCAATGTGAACCAGAAGCGCGAGCTGGTCGTGCTGATCAAGCCGACCATCGTCGAAGGCGGCGACAGCTGGAACCAGGATTTGCTCGACACCAGCCGCCGCATCCAGGACCTCGATCCGAACGCAGGAAGGCGCAAGTAATGTACAGCGAGCACTTCGGCCTGCGGGAGGTTCCATTCAGCATTACGCCTGATACGAGCTTCTTCTTTACCAGTCCGCACTCGCAGGAGGCGCTCAATACGCTGCTGGTCGCGGCCCGCAACGGCGAAGGCTTCATCAAGATCACCGGCGAAGTGGGCACCGGCAAGACGCTGCTGTGCCGTAAGTTCATGGCGACCCTGGGCGACGAATTCGTCACCGCCTACATTCCCAATCCCTACCTCGAGCCGCGCACGCTGATGCTCGCGCTAGCCGACGAGTTGTCGATCGAGCTGGAGAAGGGCGTCGACCAGCACAAGCTGATCAAGGCGCTGATGATGCGCCTGATGGGCCTGGCCGTCGAAGGCAAGCGCGTGGTGCTGTGCCTGGATGAAGCACAAGCGATCCCTGTTGTCAGCCTGGAGGCGCTGCGCCTGTTGACCAACCTGGAGACAGAAAAGCGCAAGCTGCTGCAAATCGTGCTGTTCGGCCAGCCCGAACTGAACCGCAAGCTTGAACTGGAATCGGTGCGCCAGCTGGCCCAGCGCATTATTTTCCATTACCACCTGGGCCCGCTTCGCAAGGACGACCTCGACTACTATCTGGCGCACCGGCTGCGGGTTGCCGGCTACGCGGGATCGCGCCTGTTCAGCCGCGGTGCTGTGGCGAAACTGTACAGCGCAAGCGGCGGCATCCCGCGCCTGGTGAATATCCTCGCGCACAAGGCGCTGATGGTGGCGTATGGCGAGGGCAAACAGGAAGTGACGCGCAAGCACGTCGCCGGGGCCGCGCGCGACACCATCACCGTCAAGCGGCGGCTGTGGCCGTGGGCTGCCTCCTGTTCCCTGCTGGCTGCGGCCGGCGGGGTGGTCTGGGCGATTACAAAATGAGCTTGATTAATAAAATGTTGCAGGACCTCGATGCACGCGGTTCCGCCCCGGGTGCTTCCGCGCAGACGAACCTGAAATCGGTCGCGCATGACCGCAACCCGTCCGTGCTTGCTGTCGGGGCAGCCGCGGCGCTGGCCCTCGCATTGGCGGCTGGCGTCGGCTACTGGTGGATGACGCGGGCAGCAGCGCCCGTGCCGTCCGGCGTGGTGGTGTCCACGCCGGTAAAAACGGGGCAGGTGATGCCGCCTGAAGTGGTGGATGACGAGCCGCCGCCAACGCCCATCATCCAGGTGGCGCCAGCAAGCGCAGTTGAGGCGGAACAGGAAGCAGGGCAGCAGCAGGAACCGGTGCGGCAGGCCGCAGCCCGACCAAGTGACAAGCCAAAGCGCGCACTACGTGTGGTTGCGGCGGCGCCAAAGCTGGTTGCAGAACCAGCGCGCGCGGTCGCTGCCCGCCCGCAGCCCGCCTTCGAAGCCGGCCGCCAGATGACGGCGCGCCAGCGCGCCGAGAGTGAATACAACCGTGCGCTCGCCAGCTTGCAGGACGGCCGGGTTGGCGAGGCCATGGCAGGCTTCGAGCAAGCGATCAGCATCGAGCCGCGCCACGAGGCGGCGCGCCAGACGCTGGTTGGGCTGCTGGTCGAGGCGGGACGCAAGGGGCCGGCAATGCGCGTACTGCAAGATGGACTGCGGCTCGACCCGCGCCAGCCGGCGATGGCGATGCTGCTGGCGCGCCTGCAGATCGAGGGTGGTACCGCAGGCATCGATACCTTGATGCGCACCTTGCCGTACGCACAGGGCAATGGCGAGTACCACGCCTTCCTCGCGGGCGCCCTCGCGCGCGACGAGCGCCACCGCGAGGCGGCGGAACAGTACCAGGCCGCACTGCGCAGCGCGCCCGGTAACGGCGTCTGGTGGATGGGGCTGGGCATGTCCCTGCAGGCTGAAAAACGGACGGACGAGGCCGTGGCCGCGTACGAGCGCGCCCGCCAGTCGTCGAACCTTACCCCGCAACTGCGGGCATTTGTCGACCGCAAGCTCGAGCTGCTGTCGCGCTAACTTCTGGAGCAAATATGCTGAAATTATGCGGATTCCCCGCGAGCAATTACTACAATAAAGTAAAGCTGGTCCTGCTGGAAAAGGACGTGCCGTTCGAGGAATGCAGTACGCTGGCCACGCCAAGGACCGAGATCCTGGCCAGCTCGCCGCTCGGCAAGGTGCCGTATCTTGAAACCGAAGACGGACCGCTGGCGGAGTCGCAAGTGTTGGTCAGCTATATTGAAGCGCGCTACCCGCAACCGGCGCTGTTGCCGGCGGACCCGTTCCGCGCGGCCAAGGTGCTGGAGCTGGTCACGTTCATGGAACTACACCTGGAACTTGTCGTGCGCGAACTGTACGGCGCGGCGTTCTTCGGGGGCACCGTGTCCGATAGCACCAGGGAGCGCGTGGGAAAGCAGCTGGCCAAGTGCATTCCTGCGTTCGCCCAGCTGGCAAAGTTCTCGCCGTACATTGCAGGCGAAGACTTTACGCTCGCCGATTGCGCGGCGGTTTGCCACCTGCCGCTGGCGATCTCGGCCACCAAGAAAATCTATGGCGAAGACCTGCTGGCCTCCATGCCCGTCAAGGACTACCTGAAACGCATGGCGGAACGGCCGATGGTCGCGAAGATGAACGCCGACCGCGTCGCCAGCATGCCCGAGTTTATGGCCTCGTTCGCAAAATAATCAGATCGCAGCGGCATCGCCCCAGATTTGCCGCATGCTGAACCGCAATCCGGCGCTGTCCTCGTGCAGCGCCGTCACGATGTCAAACTGCGGTTCGCGCGTGGTGCGCTGTTGCACCGGTGCGAAAGGCACGCCCATCGGATCGCGCAAGGCGTGGACCTGAAGGGCGCCGTCACCGCCACGGCGGGCAGACACAACCCCGGTCTCGCCATTAAACAAGCGTACCAAGGTGCCAGGCGGGTACGGACCCAGCACTTCTTCAAACGCCGCCACCAAGCCCGGATAAGGGCATTCTGCGCCAAGTTTCCTGAGCGCGTCTGGCGGTAACATGGAGCGCCGATAATTGCGTGCCGAAACGAGCGCGCAATAACGGTCCGCCATGCCGACCAGCCTGGCTGGTTCCGGAATCGCGCCGCCGCTGCGGCCCTCCGGGTAACCGCTGCCATCGGCAAGCTCATGGTGCGCCAGCACGCACGTGATCCATTCTTCGTCGTCGATTCCCGCCCGTCTCAGCAGCTCTGCGCCTTCAGTCGGGTGGCGCAGGATTGCGCTGCGTTCCTCGTCGCTCAGTGCGCAGTCCTTAAGCTGGAAGGTCTCCCCAAGCCGCATCATGCCGGCGTTCATCGTCAACGCGGCCGCGACGATGCGCGTGGTGTCGGCCTGGCTGTTGTCCATCGCCGGCGCGATCTGGGCGCAGATGATGGCGGCTTCGACGCAGTGCCGCACCGCATACGGTCCGGCGATCTGGTTCAGGTAGATGCTTGCGAGGGCGACGTCCGGGGACTGGTGCACGGCTTCGATAAGCCCGCCCGCTATGGCGCGCAACTCGGCGTCGGCGTTGCCGGTACTGCCAAGCGAGAGCAGGACGCGTTCGAGACGCTGGGCGAGCAGGTTCAAACTACGCAGGACCGAGACCTGGGCGGCGGGAACAGCATGCTCGGTTTGCGTGTCTGCCATGACGACTTTCCTACGTTGATGCTACAAACTGGACAGACGCGCAAGCGCCAGCTGCAAGGTTTCGTCTTTCTTCGCAAAGCAGAATCGCACAATGCCCGACTCCTTCGGCTGGCTGTAGAACGCTGAAACGGGAATGGCCGCGACCTTGATTTCCGTCGTCAGCCATTCCGAGAACGCCGCTTCATCCAAGGCCGAAATGGCGTCGTAGCGCACGCACTGGAAGTAAGTGCCGTCAGCGGGCAGCAGCGTGAAGCGGGAAGCCGACAGCCCTTCACGGAACAGGTCGCGCTTGCGCTGGTAGAAAGCGGGCAGCTCAAGGTAGGGCTTCGGATCGGCCATGTAGTTGGCGATGCCGTGCTGCATTGGCGTGTTGACCGTGAACACGTTGTACTGGTGCACCTTGCGGAACTCGTCCATCAACGCCTTCGGCGCGGCGACGTAGCCGACTTTCCAGCCAGTGACGTGATAGGTCTTGCCGAAGCTGGAGATGACGAACGAACGCGCAACGAGGTCCGGATGGCGGCAAACCGACTCATGGCTGGCGCGGTCGAACACCATGTGCTCATACACCTCATCGGACAGCACCAGGATGTCGGTGCCGCGCACGATGTCGGCAAGCGCGTGCAGGTCAGCTTCGCGCAAGATGGAGCCGGTCGGATTGTGCGGCGAATTGATGATGATCATGCGCGTGCGCGGCGTTACGGCCGCCGCAAGGGTTTGCCATGGCACGCTGTAGCCGCCGGCGCCAAGTGCCATCGAGACCGGCACGGCAACGCCGCCCGCCAGCGCGATATTCGGCAGGTAGCAGTCGTAGGCGGGTTCGATGACGATCACTTCGTCGCCCGGATGCACACTGCACAGGATGGCCGTCTGCACTGCCTGGCTGGCGCCTGAAGTGACGGTGATCTCGGCAGCCGCGTCGTAGGTGTGGCCATACAGTTTCGCCACCTTGGCGGCAATCGCGCCGCGCAGCGCGGGCACCCCGGACATCATCGGATACTGGTTGTGGCCGGCGCGCATGGCGTCGGATACCAGATCCTGCAGCTTCGGATCGCAGGCAAAATCGGGGAAGCCCTGGCCCAGGTTGACGGCGCCGTGCTCGGCTGCAAGCGTCGACATGCGGGTGAAAACAGTGGTGCCGACGGCCGGAAGCTTGGTGCGCAGGGTTGGGGTGGGGCTGTTCATAATGCTTGGAAAGTGATTGGGCGATTTTTCATTCTAGCGCAGCTTCGGCAGCCCGTGCTTTCACCCATGCTTCCGGCAACATGATGCGGAACAAGCCTGCCTGTGCGGTCTTGCGGGCCAGCTTCAGCAAGGCCTTGTCCTTGGTGATCAGGATGTCGGCATTGGCGTCGCGCGCCACTTCGAGGAATTTCTGGTCGTCCTTGTCGCTGCACACGGGCAGGCGGATCAGCTTTGGCTCCGGCGCGACCACCTTGACCAGCGCGTCGAAGCGCTGGGCCGACACAGGGCGGCTGGCCTCGTCGAGCGGCAGGTGAGGGTAGTGCAGCACGATATGGTATTCATCGCGGCAATCGTAGCGCGTCACCACCTCCAGCGCGCCGCTTTCGATGTCGGCCAGCAGCGCGTTCCAGCGCGGATCGTGGAACACGAACAGGTCGAGGCAAACATTGGTATCGATGACGATGCGTTTCGCTGGAGCAGGTATCATGTCGGATTGTTTATCGTTTGATTGTTGATTTAATTCTATGCTGATTGTCTTGTCGCCCGCAAAATCGCTCGACCTCGAAACGCCTCCCACCACCAAGCTCCATACCACGCCTGATTTCCTGCACCGCTCGCGCGAACTGATCGACGTGCTGCGCAGCTATTCGCCGGCGGACATCGGCAGCCTGATGAGCATTTCGGACACGCTCTCGACCTTGAATGTGGGCCGCTACGCGAGCTGGAGCGACGACCCGGCCGACGGCCGCCAGGCCATCATGACATTCAACGGTGACGTCTATGACGGCTTCGACGCGCGCTCGCTCAAGCCCAAGCAGCTCGCGTATGCGCAATCGAACCTGCGCATCCTGTCGGGCCTGTACGGCGTGCTGCGCCCGCTCGACCTGATCCAGCCGCACCGCCTGGAAATGAGCACGCGCCTGGCAACGCCGCATGGAAAGGACCTGTATGCATTCTGGGGCGAAAGCGTCACCGGCAAGCTCAACGAAGTGATTGCGGAGCAGGACGCCAGGGTGCTGGTCAACCTGGCGTCGGAAGAATACTTCAAGTCGGTCAAGCCAAAGCTGTTGCCGGTGCCGGTCATCACGCCGGTGTTCGAGGACTGGAAGAATGGCAAGTACAAGATTATCTCGTTCTTCGCCAAGCGTGCCCGCGGCATGATGGCCCGCTATGCGGCAGTGAAAGGCATCACCGATCCGCAAAAACTCAAGCGCTTCGACAGCGATGGCTACGCGTTTGCCAAGGATGCGTCGAACGACAAGCACTGGGTGTTTCGCCGCAAGGTGGCATAAAGGTCATCCCCGCCTGCCAGGCTGTCGCAAACCGCAAAAATCATTGCCATCAGTAACTGAAGAGCCGTCATTCTCGCGTAGGCGAGAATCCATGCCCCTTAGAGCCGAGCTGGTATGGATTGCCGCCTACGCGGCAATGACGATGGTAGATTGACTCTTCCGACCTTTCGCAACCGCNNAAGCGCAGTTCAGGCATGTTGAGCTTGTCGTAGCTCTGGACCATCAGCCACAGCGCTTCTTCGATCGCCGGTGCGTCCTGGTAGTCCTGGACGGCATTCTGCGCGCGGTTCAACGATGCCAGGTAGCCGCCACGGCGGAAGTAATAGTTCGCCACGTGCACTTCATACTGCGCCATCGCGTTGACCAGGTACTTCATGCGCGCGATCGAATCTTCCCGGTAGACACTGTTAGGGAACTTGTCGACCAGCGCCTTGAAGGCGGCGAACGACTCACGCGTCGCCTTTGGATCGCGTTCGGTCGGGTCCTGGGTGTAGAGCGAGCCGAGGAAGCCGACCTGGTCGTTGAAGCTGATCAGGCCGCGCAGGTAGTACATGTAGTCGACCGCAGGGTGGTTCGGGTGCAGTTTGATGAAACGCTCGACCGCCGCCAGCGCCTGTGCCTGGTCCTGGGTCTTGTAATGGGCGTACGCGATTTCCATCTGCGACTGTGCGGCGTAAGTGCCGAACGGGTAGTTCGATTCGAGGCGTTCGAACATCTTGATCGCAGCCTCGTAATGACCGCCGGTCATTTCTTCGCGCGCCTCAGCGTATAATTTCTCAACTGACCAGTTTTTGGTCTCGTCGGTTTTTTCCGGCATCAAGCTGCAAGCTGACATACCAAGCAGAAGGAACGAAGCAACAACTACTTTCAATTTTTTTTGCATAGCTTTTTGCAAGAATTATTCGAGTTTCAACGAAAGGCTGATTATAGCCGATGGGAATGCTGTGATATTAACTCCAACGCCGATTTCGGCGGAATTACCTGAAGACCCGGACTTTGACGATGAGCTGGACGCTGAGTTAGCGCCAGCCATGGTCGGATCCGACCTGTCCCCGATTACCCTGTCCCTGAGCCCGGAAGCGTGCGGGCAGCGCCTCGACAAAGTCGTCGCCGGCCTGGTCCCGCAATTTTCGCGCAGCCGCATCCAGCAATGGTTCGATGGCGGCCATGTGCTCGTCGACGGCAAGCCGAAGCGCGGCAAGGATACCGCGTATGGCGATGAAACGGTCGTTATCCTGCCACAAAGCGCGCCGGAAGACCAAGCCTACACGCCTGAAGCCATCGATCTCGACATCGTGCACGAGGACGAACACATCATCGTCATCAACAAGCCGGCCGGCCTGGTAGTGCATCCGGGCGCAGGCAACTGGGCCGGAACATTGCTCAACGGCCTGCTGCATCACTGCCCGCAGCTGGCCAACGTGCCGCGCGCGGGCATCGTGCACCGCCTCGACAAGGACACCAGCGGCCTGATGGTCGTCGGAAAAACGCTGGCGGCGCAGACCGACCTGGTCCGCCAGTTGCAGGCGCGCAGCGTCAAGCGCGAGTATTTCGCGCTGGTGTGGGGCACGCCGCAGTTGTCCGGCACCATCGACGCATCGATGGGCCGCCATCCGAAAGACCGCGTGAAGATGGCGGTGTCCACCAACTTCTCGGCCAAACCGGCGATCACCCACTACCAGCGGCTGTCCAGCGGCGTGCTGGAAGGCCGCCCGGTCAGCCTGGTGCAATGCCAGCTTGAGACCGGCCGCACCCACCAGATCCGTGTGCACATGATGTCGATCGGTTTCGCGCTGGTTGGCGACACGGTGTACGGCAAGCAGCACCTTGCGCCGTTCTTTCACCGCCAGGCATTGCAGGCGCGCCGGCTTGGCCTCGTGCATCCGGCCACCGGCGAGGACTGGGAATGGATCGTCCCGCTGGCCGGCGACTTTGCCGAACTGATCGCGCGCGCTGGCATTCCCGAGCCTGATGCGGCATGACACAAGCGCAGTTCATCACGCCCCACTGGCCTGATGCCCCTGCCAACATCGGGGCGATGGCCACGATGCGTGGCGGCGGCGTCAGCACCGGTCCTTACGATGACGGGCGCGGCGGTGGCGGGCTCAATCTTGGCCTGCACTGCGGCGACGATCCGGACGCCGTGCGCGAGAACCGCGCGCGGCTGCAGGCCTTGCTGCCTGCCATGCCCGCGTGGACATCCCAGGTCCACGGCGTCGCGGTGGCCGATTCCGGCACCGTGGCGCCAAGCGGACCTGTGCAGGTTGCCGACGCGGGCGTGTCCAACCGCGCCGGTGTCGTTTGTGCTGTCATGACCGCAGACTGCCTGCCGGTGCTGTTTGCCGACCTGGATGGCAAGGTCGTCGGGGCCGCGCATGCGGGCTGGCGCGGCCTTGCCGCTGGTGTACTGGGAGAAACCGTGGCGGCGATGCGCGCGCGGGGCGCCGGCGAGATCACCGCCTGGCTGGGACCGGCGATCGGTCCGCAAGCGTTCGAAGTGGGCGCCGACGTGCTCGAGCGTTTTGTGGCGGGCGCACGCGGCGATGGCGAAGCGCAGCAGGTGCGGGCGGCCTTCGCGCCATACCCTGGGCGCGAAGGCAAATACCTGGCGGACATGTATTCACTGGCGCGGCTGTTCCTGGTGCGCGACGGGGTGACCCGGGTTTCCGGCGGCACGCACTGCACCTTCACGGAACGCGACAGCTTCTATTCGTACCGCCGCGACCATGTCACCGGCCGTCAGGCGAGTTTGATCTGGCTCAAGTAGGGCAAGCGCGCCTGGCCAATACTGCTCAGTTCAGCAAGACTTGCCATCGTCGTCGCCACCCGCGCCGCCGTCACTGACCGCAAGCGGCGCTGCGACCTGGGCCGCTTGCGCGGCGCGCGCAGCCTTTGCCTCAGCGTTGCGCTTGCGGCGCCGGGAGCCTGTAAGATAGTAAAGAATTGATAATGGCAATGCGCAGTAGCCGAGGAAGGTCATGACGCCCGCGACGACGGATGTTTCCGTCAGCGACATTAGCGCGACCACGTAAATCCATGCTATTGCGACGATCAACATCGGTTTTCCTTTATTTGAAGCACGATTTTAACAATGGATGCCCACATGAATATGCCCGATCCGCAAGCAATGGCCGCAGCCTGGATGACGCAGTTTGCCAATCCCCAGGGATGGCAGTCATGGTTCAAGATGCCCGAGCAAAGCGCCAATCCGTTGGCCAGCATGATGCAGGACGCCGGTGTTTCGATCAAGCCGGAGAAACTGGACGAGATCCGTACCGATTACATGCAGAAGGCGGGCGCGCTGTGGCAGGATTTTATCGCGTCGCGCAGGCCTGCCCTGGCGGACAAGCGTTTTTCGGCGCCGGAGTGGCAGTCCAACCCGCTGACTGCGTTCCACGCCGCATCTTACCTGCTCAATGCTGAATTCCTGACCGCGCTGGCCGAAGCCGTCGATGCCGCGCCGCGCGAGCACCAGAAGATCCGCTTCGCCGTGCAGCAGATGGTCCATGCGATGTCGCCTGCTAATTTCCTGGCAACCAATCCGGAAGCGCAGCAAAAGCTGATCGACACCAAGGGCGAGAGCCTGACCAAGGGCCTGTCCAACATGCTGGCCGACATGCAGAAGGGCCGCATCTCGCAGTCCGACGAGTCGGCGTTCGAGGTCGGCCGCAATGTCGCCACCGCGCCGGGCCAGGTCGTGTTCGAAAACGCGTTGTTCCAGCTGATCCAGTACGATCCGGTCACGCCGACGGTCCACCAGGTGCCGCTGCTGATCGTCCCGCCCTGCATCAACAAGTTCTACATCCTCGACCTGCAGCCTGAAAACTCGGTCGTGCGTTACGCGGTGGAGCAGGGCAACACCGTCATGCTGATGTCGTGGCGTAACCCGGACAAATCGATGGGCTCGCTGACCTGGGATGATTA
>CXWL01001644.1_pt1 | contig 25908 bp, 24 predicted proteins | sample 590931 | NCBI WGS metagenome assembly CXWL01 (sample SAMEA3498368, study PRJEB10139) | groundwater metagenome | biome: water well; material: biofilm material | place: Germany | collected 2015-04-27
AAGCCGTGGCGCATGAGGAAGCCGTCGCCCGCCGACTCCGGCGCGGCGAGCGCGTTGGTCGCGGGCGTGTCGTTCAGCAGGTGCAGCACGCGCTTGTTGCCGCGGTTGTTGACGTCGTAGAGCAGCGTGCCGTTGCCTTTGGCCGGGTCGGCCGGCCGCAGTATCTCGAAGTCCGCCGAGTACCCGACCCTGCCGCGCGCATTGCGCGTCGCGAGGCGGATGTCGGTGATGTGCCTGTTGGCCGGATGGCCGGGATCGAGCTCGCCGTGGAAGCGCCCGCCGATGCGCACATAAGGCCCGGCCGCGCCGAAGGACTTGCCGCCGGCAAACGGCGCCTGGACGGTTACTTCGACGCGGGTGACTTCGGAAAAAACCTTCCCGGCAAAAAAGAGGAGCAGGAACAAAAACAAGGCCCGCATCATTTGCTCACCCGGTTCCGGCCGCCGCGCTTCGCCCTGTACAGCGCTTCGTCCGCCGCCTTCAGCACCTTCGCGGGCACGACCGCATCCTCCGAGGGCGCCGCGGCGCCGATGGAGATTGTCACCGAGAGAATCTTGTCCGGCGGCTGCGAGTCCTCGCCCGGCGCACGCAGTTTTTCGCCCTGCTCCTTCGCCTTGGGCCGGTCCTCGCCGCGCACGGCCATCTGGTACGCCGCCACCGAGGCGCGGATTTCCTCCAGGTGCGGCATCGCCTGATCGAGCGTGGCGTCGTTGAACAGCACCGTGAACTCCTCGCCGCCATAGCGGAAGGCGCGGCCGCCGCCCTCGACCTCGGCCAGGCGCGCCGCCACCAGCTTCAGCACCTGGTCGCCGATGTCGTGGCCGTGCGTGTCGTTGAACGACTTGAAATGGTCCACGTCGGCCATCGCCAGCACGTAGTTCGGCCCGAGGCCCGCCATCGCCTCCTGCAGCGCGCGCCGCCCGGGGAGCCCGGTGAGCTCGTCGTTGAAGGCGAGCCGGTGCGACTCCTGCAGCATGGCGACGACGAGGATCGCGCCGGCCGCCGCCGTGAACACGCCGAACACCGCCTGGCTGGCGGCCCATTCGCAGGCCATGTAGAACGCCGCCAGCGCGCCGGCCTGACCCACGGCGATGGGCGATACCGGACCGCCCTTCTGCGGAAACGCGCGCCACACCGCGGCCGCGAAAGCCGCGCAGAAAAGTATCCGCCCGAGCAACGGCGCCGGCGGGGTCCGCAGCAGCCAGTGATCCAGCATCTCCTTCCAGGCCACGCCCGAAAGCTCGCTGCGGCCGGACGAAGCGATCCACGAGACGAGCACGATCTCGCCCACGGCGATGAACAGCCACCGGTAGTCGCCGTGGTAGGACACCCCGCGCTCGGGCAGCAGCAGCGCGACCAGGATATTCAGCGGCACCAGCAGCACCACTGCGGTATACGTCGCGCGCGCGGCGAAGCTGCCGGCGCCGAAATCGAGCGCGAAGCGGTAGCCGGCGTAGGCCAGCAGCAGCGAGCCGGCCGCCACGAACGCCCGCCCGCGGTTGAACCACAGGCTCATGCCCGCACCCGCCAGCAGCACGAAATATGCGCCCGCCTCCTTCAGGCCCGCCAGCGAAGGCGGCAGCGCCGGGCCGATCCAGAGCGCCAGGCCGGCGACGGCCACGATCGCCAGCGGCACGAGCGCGGGGCGGAGGGCGGGTGGGAATTTGATCATGTCAGGGCTCGCCAAGGATGCGATCGAGCTCCGCCAGCAGCGAAGGAACTATGCGGCGGGTCGAGTCGTACAGGCGCCCGTGATTGATCTTGCCGTAATCATGGGCAAGGACATTCCTCTGCCCCACCAGGTCGCGCCACTCGATTTGAGGATTCTTGCCCTGGAATTCCGCGCTCACCCGGCGCGCCGCCTCCCCGAGGACCTCGAGCGACCGCTCCAGGGCGAGTTTTCGCATCGAATCCCGATCAAGGCGCTCGAAAGTGATCCGCTTAACAAGGTCGTGGGCTTGCCGGGCGAATTTGCGCATGTCCCACAGCAGGGCGAGGTCCCGGTCTTCAGGCTTCATACAAGGTCCGCAGGTCCGGGAGGATCGCTTTCCGCCGGTAGGGATTTTCGAGGATCTCGGGACCTGCTATGTGGACTTCGCGTTTCCCGAACAGCGGCGAAAGCTCGTCCTGCATGTGGACCAATTCAAACAACCCGGTCTTGCTGGATCGCTTGAATTCGACCAGGAGGTCCACATCGCTGTCCGGACGCAGCTCGTTGCGCGCCGCCGAGCCGAAGAGCGACATCTTCTTCACGCCGTACTTGCGGCATAGCAAGGCCAGGGCCTTGGTGTCTATTTCAGGAAGCCGGCCCGAAGGCTCGATGGTGTATTCGGTCGCATGCTCCTGCAGCGTCGGCGCCGTGCCGGAGGTCTTGTCGAGCATCGAAGTGAGTTCATGGAATACCGGCGAGGCCTGGTTCGCCGAATACAGGACCTGGTTGCCGCGGCGCTCGGCGACCAGCAGGCCGGCCTCGGCGAGTTGGCGAAGTTCCCGGTGCAGCGAGCCGGCCGGAATGCCGGTGAGACGGGCAATCATGCGCACGTGCAAACCGTCGCCGGGCCGCAGGTAAAGCAGGGACAGGACGCGATGCCGGTAGGCGCCGAAGAGGAGGTTCGCCAGGCCCTCCCGGGCAGCTTCCAATTCCCTAGATTCCGTTCTCAGCATTGCTACGATTGTAGCGCAGATGAGAACGAATTGCCCGGCTAGCTACCCAGCTTGTCCGGCCGGAAGCCGACGTCGCAGACCTTGCCGCGCTGGGCGCGCTTGCCGGCGAATTCCTTGAGCATCTTCGCGTCCAGAGTCTCTTCCGCGCGGTTCTTGCGCCTGATGCCGGAGACGACGAGGCTCTTGCCATCCGTCACGGCCACCGAGGCGAGCGCGATCTTGTCGGGCAATCCGATCAGCTGCACGCCGACGCCGCCGTTGGGCCTGACCGGTAGCTCGTCCAGGGGGAAGACCAGCAGCCTGGCGTCGGAAGAGAGTGCGGCGACCTGCTTTTTGCCTTCAATCAGGAATACGGGGGCAAGAGCTTTCGCACCCTCTGGAACGCTCATGAAATCCTTACCCTGCCGTGTCTTGGTGGCAAGGTCGCCCAGCTTGCATAGGAAGCCATTGCCCGCGGTATTGGAGATCAGCAGCTGCGTGTCGGCGCTCCCCAGGCCGACCCAGACGATGTCGTCCGGGCCGGAGTTGATCAGTGTGTTCATCGGCGCGCCATCGCCACGCCCGGAGGGCAGCGCGGCGGCATCGACGCTGAAGCACTTGCCGCCCGAGGCAATCACCGTAAGCGTGTCGGTGGTCTTGCATTCCAGTTCCAGGTAGCGCCCGTCGCCGTCCTTGTAGTTCACCGTGTCCATGTCGACGCCGTGGCCGCTGCGGCCGCGCACCCAACCCTTTTTCGACAGGATCACCGTGATCGGCTCCTCGATCACGGTGCGCTCGATGGAGGTGCGCTCGTCAGCCTTGATCAGGGTGCGGCGGTCGTCGCCGTAGGTCTTGGAATCCCTTTCCAGCTCCGAGATCACGAGTTTCTTCAGGACCTTTTCATCGCCGAGGATCTCTTTCAGGCTCTTCTTCTCGGCTTCCAGCGCCTTGCGCTCCTCGTTCAGCTTGATGCCGTCCAGCTTGGTCAGCTGGCCCAGGCGCAGGTCGACGATGTCCTGCGATTGCCGTTCCGTGAACTTGTATTTTTGCTGCAATTTTATTTTTGCTTCAGCCTGGTCTTCCGAAGCGCGGATCAACTTGATGATTTCGTCGATCTTGACGAAGGCCAGCAGGCGGCCCATGACGATCTCGAGCCGCTCGGTGCAGCGCGTCAGGCGGTGCTGGGTGCGCCGGCGCACCGTGCCGATGCGGAACTCGCCCCACTCGCGCAGGATGGAGACGATGTCCTTGGTCTCGGGCAGGCCGTCCAGCCCGAGCCAGGTCAGGTTGAGCGCGTAGCGCGTCTCCAGGCTGGTCTGCGCCAGCAGCGTCTTCATGGTTTCCTCGGCGTTCTGGCGCGAGGAGCGCGGCTCGATCACCAGGCGCAGCTTCGACTTGCGGTCCGATTCGTCGCGCACCGTCTCGATCTGCTCGAGCATGAATTGCTTGAGCCGGCGCTGTTCCTGCGACGTCTCCTTCTTGCCGGTGGAGGGCTTCGGATTCACGAGCGCCTCGATCTCCTCCAGAACCTGGCGCACCGAGACGCCGTGCGGCAGCTCGGTGACGACGATGCGCCATTGGCCGCGCGCCAGCTGCTCCGTGGTCCAGCGCGCGCGCATCGCGATCGAGCCGCGGCCGGTCTCGTAGGCGGCGCGGATCTCGTCCTTGGCCGAGATGATCTGTCCGCCGCCTGGAAAATCGGGGCCGGGCAGGATCGCCAGCACCTCTTTTACCGTGGCCTTCGCGTGCTTGATGACGTGCGCCGCCGCTTCGGCGACCTCGCGCAGGTTGTGCGAGGGAATGCGCGTCGAGAAACCGACCGGGATGCCGAACGACCCGTTCAGCAGGCCGAACGGCAGGCGCGCGGGCAGCAGCACAGGTTCATCGAATTTACCGTCGTAGTTCTTGATGAAGTCGACGGTTCCTTCATGCATTTCACTTAAAAGCAGTTCTGAAAACCTTGAAAGCCTGGCTTCCGTGTATCGATACGCCGCGGCCGAGTCGCCGTCGCGGCTGCCGAAGTTGCCTTGGCCGTCGATCAGCGGGTAGCGCATCGAGAAGGGCTGCGCCAGGTGCACCATCGCCTCGTAGGTCGAGGAGTCGCCGTGCGGGTGGTACTTGCCCAGCACCTCGCCGACGTAGCGCGCGCACTTGACGTAGGTGATGGCCGCATTCGCGCCGCCCGCCTCGCCCATGGCGTAGAGGATGCGGCGCTGCACGGGCTTGAGGCCGTCGGCCACATCCGGCAGGGCCCGCGCCTTGACGGTCGAGACCGCGTAGCCGAGGTAGGCCTGCGAAGCGTGCTTCTCGATCGGCGAGGCGTCGTCGCCGGTGTCATTGCTGAACAGGTCGGGGGTTCTGTCATCCATGTCAGTTCTCCGTCACTACCGATTGCACCGTCACCCCCGAGTGATTTAGTCGGGGGCGGGGGCCCAGGTTTTCATCCAAAGAGATCGAGCTGCTTGTCGGCCATCGCCACGACGGCCTCGACCGCCTTCTTCGCCTTGTCGAGGTCGTCGCCGGCGCCCGCCCTGCCCGCCGCTTCCCAGGTGTACTTGTGCTTCGCGTCCTTGCCGGCCCGCGTGATCTTGGCGAGCTTGGTCTTGCCGAGCCAGTAGACATGCCCGTTGTAGCCCGGCTCCCAGACTGGTTTGGGCGTCTTCTTTTTCTTGGTCTTAGACATCCGCCTCTACAGTCTTCCAGTGCTCGCGCATCCAATTCCTTCGACCTTCTGCTTCTCCTGAGTCCATTAGAAGTTCAAACTTCAGACGCGCGGCCTTCATTTCACCCGGATCCAGTTGCATCCGCACCAGGCGCCGTGAATCGGGGTTCATGGACGTTTCCCAGAGCTGCTCCGGGTTCATCTCGCCCAGGCCCTTGAAGCGCGAGATCTCCCAGGAGCCTTCCTTGACCTTTTCCTTCTTCAGCGCGCGCAGGGTTTCCTCGAGCTCGTCCTCATCGAGGCAGTAGGTGCGCCGCGCCGGTTTGCCCTTGCCCTGCGAGGGAATCTCGACCTTGAACAGCGGCGCCTGCGAGACGTAGATGCGCCCGGTCTCCACGAGTTTCGGCGCATGCATGAAGAAGAACGTCAGCAGCAGCGCCTGGATGTGGCCGCCGTCCACGTCGGCGTCGGTCATGATGATGACCTTGCCGTAGCGGATGCCGCCCAGTTCCGGCGTGTCGTCCGGGCCGTGCGGGTCGACGCCGATGGCGGTGGCGATCGCCTGCAGCTCCTTGTTGGCGAGCACCGTGCGCGCGTCCTTCGACATGGAATTGAGCACCTTGCCGCGCAGCGGCAGGATCGCCTGGGTCTCCTTGTCGCGCGCTTCCTTGGCCGAGCCGCCGGCGGAATCTCCTTCCACCATGAACAGTTCGTTGCGAGAGGTATCGTCCGAGGAGCACTCGACCAGCTTGCCGGGCAGCGTCGCCACGCCCGAGCCCTTCTTCCTCTCGAACTTCTTGCCCTTGGAGAGGCGAGCGAGCGCCTGCTCGATCGCCAGCTCGACGATCTTCTTGCCCTCGTCGGGGTGCTGGTTGAGCCACAGCTCGAAGGCGTCGCGCACGCACAGCTCCAGCAGCTTGGCGGCGTGGCGCGTGGTGAGCTTTTCCTTGGTCTGGCCGTGGAACTGGGTGCGCACGATGCGCGCCGAGAGCGTGAAGCAGGCGCGCTGCCAGAGGTCGTCGGCGATCAGCTTGACGCCCTTGGGCTGCAGCGTGCGCGTCTCCATGAAGGCGGCGGTGGCGTCGAAGATGCCGTTGCGGAAGCCCGCCTCGTGCGTGCCCCCTGAGCGCGTCGGGATCAGGTTGACGTGGCTGTCGGCGAAGATGTCGCCTTCGGCGACCCAGCCGATGGCCCACTCGGCGCCCTCGCCCGCCTCGATCTCGGCGAAGTCGGCGGCGGATTTCTCGTCGTAGTGCTTGGCGCCGGAAAAGAGCGGCGCCACCAGCTCGCGCCCGTCCAGCATGCGCTCGAAGTACTGCGCCATGCCCTTCTCGAATCGCCAGGACTGATCCGGCTTGCCCTCGACTTTCAAAACCGTGGTCAGGCCCGGCAGCAGGTAGGCCTTGGAGCGGATCAGGTGCTCGAGCTCGCCCATCGGGATGTTCGGCGAATCGAAATACTTCGGGTCCGGCCAGATGCGCACCGTGGTGCCGGTGCGCTTGTCCTTGACCTTCTCGCTCTTCAGCTTCTGCTTGAGTTCCCCGCCCTCGAACGAGATGAAGTGCTTTTGATTTTCCCGGTAAACAGTAACTTCACACCGCTTGGAAAGCGCGTTGGAGACCGCCACGCCGACGCCATGCAGGCCACCGGAGATGTGGTACACGCCTTCGCCCGATTTCGAGAACTTGCCGCCGGCGTGCAGCATGGTGAACGCCACCTCGACCGCCGGCTTCTTCTCTTCCTTGTGCAGGTCGACCGGGATGCCGCGGCCCTCGTCCTCGACCTCGACCGAGCCGTCCTTGAAAACGGACACGACGATCTTCTTGCCGAAACCCGCCAGCGCCTCGTCGATGGCGTTGTCGATCGCCTCCTGCACGATGTGCAGCGGGTGGATCGTGTGCGTGTACATGCCCGGCATGCGCCGGACGGGCTCCAGCCCCTTCAGGGCCTGGATTGCGGATGCGTCGTAAACCTGTTGTTTTGCCACGTATTTAGTTGTTTTTCGTTCGTCGACTACTAGACATTGTAGCGCCGCCGCTGCTGCGCCGCTCCCGAGCGGCCCGGAGCTTCGAGCGGTACGCCCTCTGCAAGCGCCGCCTTTGCCAGCTGCCGGTCGAGAGTTATAAGGCCGAACCCAAGCCGGATGGCGAGCTGGAGATAGGCCGCGTCGTAGGTGCTTAGCTGGCGCCGTTCAGCTATTGCGCTGATGGCCTGCATGTCCGGCAGGTCCGGATCCACCTTGATCCGGAGCCGGGAAGCCTGATCCAGCGCTTCCAACCGGCCCGCGCGATCAATGCGGCGTTTCCTTTCGGCGACGAGCAATGCGTTGGGAATCTCCAGCCGCCACACCGATGGTGCCCAGTATTCGACCCTGTCGATCGCGTCCAGCAGGGAATCGGTGAATGCCGTGCGCTCGTCCACCAGAAACCACGGCAGGGTGACCGACGCGTCGACGACAAACGACATCAGTACTTGCGGCCGGCCTTGATCAGTTCCGCAATCGTGGATCCGGGTTTCGCGCCCCGATCCCGTCCGACGCGCGTGCGTTTGATTTCTTCGACCAGGGCCTTGAGGCGCACCTGTTCGTCATCCGTCCGGATGCCGACCAACCGGGCCACCTCCCTGCCACGCCGCGTAATCGTCACGCTCTCGCCTGCCTCGACCTTGTCGAGCAGTTCGGCGAGCTTGGTTTTTGCCTCGAAAGAGCCTACGGTAATGCCCATGACACCCTCCAACTAGACAACCAGTTGGAAGCGTACTCCGGGGCGCCCAGGCTGTAAAGCCGGCTCAGCGCCCCTTGAAGTCCGGTTTGCGCTTCTCGTTGAAGGCCTTGACCCCCTCGCGCCGGTCGTCGGTGTCGACCAGCCGGTTGTAGGCCTCGATCTCGAAGCGGTAGCCGGTCAGGAGGTCCATCTGCAGCCCGTAGTGGATCGATTTCTTGGCCTGGCGCGTGGAGAGCGGCGCATTGGCGGCGATCTCGCGGGCGGTGGCGAGCGCCTCTTCCATCAGTTGCGCCGGCTCGCAGACGCGGTTGATGAGGCCCCACTTCTCGCCTTCGGCCGCGCTGAAGCGCCGCGCGGAGAGGATCAGTTCCTTGGCGCGCCGCTCGCCCACCGCGCGCGGCAGGTTCTGCGTGCCCATGCCGCCGGGCATGATCCCCAGGCTCACCTCGGAGAGCGCGAAGCGCGCCTGCGGCACCGCATAGATGAAGTCGCAGCACAGCGCCAGCTCCAGGCCGCCGCCAAAGGCGTGCCCGTTCACCGCCGCGAACACCGGCACCGTGCACTCGGCCAGGGCCGCGAAGGCGCGCTCGAAGATCTCGTGCTGCGCCTGCCACTGCTCGCGGGTCATGCCGTCTCGCTCCTTCAGGTCGCCCCCGGCGCAGAAGGCGCGTTCGCCGGCTCCCGTGAGGACGACGCAGCGCAGCTTGCCGGGCTCGGCCGTGATGCGCGTCCACAGGTCGAGCTGGTCGCGTCCCATCTGCGTGTTGATGGCGTTCAACACCTCGGGACGATTGAGCGTCACGACGAGGACGTACTCTCCCCGGGTTTCCAGGGAGAGAGTGCTGTAGGAGGGAAAACCCATCAGCGAAGCAGGCCGGCTTCCCGCAGGTATTTCTGGGCTCCCGGATGAATCAGTTCGGGCCGCGGCGAGGCCGCGACCAGGTTCGCTGCCGTGCTTTCCCTGGCCTGGTCGAGCCGCGACGCGAATGGTCGTTCCGCGCGGTGCAGCGCGCGCGCGAGCAGGTAGGCCTGCTCTTCCGGCAGTCCCGGCCGCGCCAGCACGTAGCTCCAGGAACCGACCGAGGCGATCGCCGCGTCCTGTCCCGGGTAGCTCTTCGCCGGCAGCGTGACCGCCTGCAGCGAGGGATTCTTCGCCAGGATGCGATTCACTTCTTCCGCGTCCGGGCCGACGAAGCGCCCGCCCGCCTTGGCGATCGCAGTGAACGCCGGCCAGCCCACGCCCGCGCCCCACAGCGCCGCCGCGCGGCCGTCCAGCAGCATCGGCGGTCCGTCTGCGGCTTTTTCGAGGGTTATCTCCTGATGTTCCACCCCGAGGGAACCCAGGACAATCCTTCCCAGAACCGTGATGCCTGAACCCTGGGTTCCCAGTACGACCGGCTTGCCCTTCAAGTCCGCGATGCTCCGCACCGGGCTGTCGGCCTTCACCACGAACATGCCGGGCGAGGAATACATCGCCGCGACGATGCGCAGCTGCGTGCCCGGACTGGCGAGCGCCTGGCTCGCGAGTTCTCCGGCCACCAGGCCGAGGTCAAGCTTGCCCGCCTCGAGCAGCGGCACGTTCTCGGTGCTGCCCTTGGTGTTGCGCGTCTCGATGCGGATGCGCGGCTCCTGCGCGTTCAGCATTTCGGCGTAGGCGTCGCCGTAGACCGGGAAGCCGCCGCCGGGCGTGGCGGTACCTAGGATCAAACTCAGGATCACGGGGTTCATTCTACGTAGGCCGGCGATCTCGGGCCGGCAAGCAGCAGGGTCGCGATGCAGGGAATTTCTTTCACGATTTACCCCAGAGTTGGCATGTTGAGGCCGGCGGACGGCGTGTCTTGGTGCGGCCAGCGCGTGGTGACGACCTTAGTGCGGGTATAGAACTTGACGCCCTCCATGCCGTGCACGTGCAGGTCGCCGAAAAGGGAATTCTTCCAACCGCCGAAGGAATAGAACGCCACCGGCACCGGGATCGGCACGTTGACGCCGACCATGCCGACCTGCACCTCGTTCTCGAAGCGCCGCGCCGCGCCGCCCGACGCAGTGAAGATCGCCGTGCCGTTGGCGTAGGGACTCGAATTCACGTATTCGATGGCTTTTTCCAGGCTGTCCACGCGCAACACGACGAGGACGGGACCGAAGATCTCGTTCTTGTAGACCTCCATGTCGCGCGTCACGTTGTCGAACAGCGTGGTGCCGAGGAAGAAACCCTCTTTCAACGGCGGCGTGGCGCCATCCAGCACCGGCTTGGCGCCTTCCTTTTTCCCCTGGGCGATGAAGGAAGCAACCTTGTCGCGGTGCTGGGCGGATACCAGGGGCCCCATCTCGACGCCGTCCTGGTCTCCCGGGCCGATCTTGATTGCCGTCGCCTTCTTCTTCAAAAGAGAAATCAAGGGATCGGCAGAACTTCCAACTGCCACAACCGCAGAAATCGCCATGCAGCGCTCGCCGGCCGAGCCGTAGGCGGCTCCGATCAGCGCGTCGGCGGTGAACTCCATGTCGGCATCGGGCAGCACCACGGCGTGGTTCTTCGCGCCGCCCAGGGCCTGGACACGCTTGCCGTTCTTCGCGCAGGTTTCGTAGATGTATCGGGCAATGGGTGTTGACCCTACAAAAGAAATTGCATTTACAAGAGGGTGATTCAACAGTGCGTCAACGGCCGCCTTGTCGCCGTGCACGACGTTGAACACGCCGTCGGGCAGGCCGGCCTCCTTCAGCAGCTCCGCCATGCGGATGGAGGCCGAGGGGACTTTCTCCGACGGCTTGAGGATGAAGGTGTTGCCGCAGGCGATCGCCACCGGGAACATCCACAGCGGCACCATCGCCGGAAAGTTGAACGGCGTGATGCCGGCGCACACGCCCACCGGCTGGCGCACCGTGTGCGTGTCCACCGCGGTGCCGACGTTTTCCGAATACTCGCCCTTGAGCAGCTGCGGGATGCCGCAGACGAATTCGACCACCTCGATGCCGCGCTGCACCGAGCCCATCGCGTCGGGCAGCGTCTTGCCGTGCTCTTCTGTGATCAGGACGGCGATTTGCCTTTGGTTCTGTTGCATTAGTTGCAAGAATTTCTGCATGACGCGCGCCCGGCGCAGGATGGACGCGTCGCGCCACTCCGGCAGCGCTGCCGTCGCGGCCATGACGGCGGCGTCGATGCCGGCTGCATCGCAATACGGCACCTGCTTCGTGATCTTGCCGGTCGCAGGGTTGTAAACGTCGCCCATGCGTCCCGCGGGAACCACGGGCTTGCCGTTGATCCAGGCGGGAACGGTGGCGAGTTTCAGATCCGAGGGCTTGTTCATGCGGTGGTTCCCAGGTACCCGGCGGCCGTGGCGTCCGCCGCCAGCGACTCGAAGTCCGGAAAGAGCGAAATTTTACCCCTGTCGACGAACACGAAGCGCTCGCAGACTTCGCGCAGGATCTCCAGGTGGTAGCGCTCGGTCGGGTGCAGGCAAACGAACACGACCCGCCCCTCACCCTTCAGTCGCCTGAAGAAGTCCAGCATGAAGCCGATGTAGCCGTCCTGGGTGTTGAATTGCGGCTCGTCGAAGAGGTGCACCATCGGATAGTCGCTGCGGGCCGGCTCGAGCAGGAAATCGGGCCTGCGGCGCGCGAAGCGCCGCACCTGGTAGGACTGGTGGTAGTGGATCGCGAGGCGGTCGCGCTGGGACGCCTTCACGCCATGCACATCCTGGCCCATGCACAGCACGCGGCCGGCGGTGGGCGCATTCGAGCCGGTGATCAGCTCGAACAACGTGGTCTTGCCCGAGCCGTTCGGTCCCATCACGCCGACGATGGCAGGCTTCTCGACCGTGAAGCTCGCCTCCAGGCGAAAGCCGGGCTTGAAGCCCCGCCGGTACTGCTTGACCACGTTCTCCACCGAAAGAATCACTAGACCCCCAGCAGTTGCGTGCGCAGGACTGCGTCGTCGGCCAGGGCGCGCGCGGGCCCGTGGTGCACGATGCGTCCCTTGTCCATGACGTAAACGCGGTCCGCGGCGGCCAGGGCAGCGAGCGGGTTCTGCTCCACCAGCAGCACCGAAACGCCCTCGCGCTTGAGCTTGCCGATGGTGCGCATCACGTCCTGCACGATCTTCGGCGCGAGCCCCTGGCTGGGCTCGTCGAACAGCACCAGGCCCGGCGAGCCCACCAGCGCGCGCGAGATCGCCACCATCTGCATCTCGCCGCCGGAAAGGTTCTCGCATTCGCGGTGGTTCAAGTACTCCAGCGCGCTAAAGAGCTCGAAGCATTCCTTCTCCGTCCAGGCGCGAAATCGCGTCTTCTTGCGCGCGATTGACAGGTTCCGTTCCACCGTGAGCGTCGGGAAGATACGCCGGTCGTCCGGCACCCAGCCGATCCCCATGCGCGCGATCTCATGGGTGGCTTTTCCTGTTATGTTTTTCTCATCGAACAGAATTTCCCCGGAAGGAACGGAGGACAACCCCAGAATCGAACGCAGCGTGGTCGTCTTGCCCGCGCCATTGGGGCCGAGCAGTGCGACCACCTCGCCCGCGCCGATCTCGAGCGAGACGCCGAACAGCACCTCGGTCTCGCCGTAGAACGTGTGGATGTCGCGCAGCTCGAGGATCACGCCAGCGCCCCCAGGTTGGAGCGCTGCACCCAGGCGTTGGCGCGCAGTTCGGCGGGCGCGCCCTGCGCGATCACCTGGCCCCAGTGCATGACGTAGATGTGGTCCGCCAGGCCGAAGAGGAACTTCATGTCGTGCTCGATCAGCACGATGGTGATGGAGCGCTTCAGCTCGGCGATCAGCACGGCGATGCGCGCGGTGCCCTCCGCGCCCAGGCCCGCGGTCGGTTCGTCGAGGAACAGCAGCCGCGGCCGCGCCGCCAGCGCCACGCCGATTTCCAGCGCGCGCCGGTCGCCGTAGGAAAGGTCCCTCGCCCTGATGTTTTCCTTTCCGGAGAGTCCGACCTTCGCCAGGATTTCCGCGGAGCTCCCCGCTTCACCGAACGAACCCAGCATTGAAAAGCCGCGCCGCCTCACCTCCGGGCTGGCCACCGAAACATTGTCGAGAGCGCTGTAGTCGTCGAACAGATTCATGATCTGGAACGAGCGCGAAATTCCCAACCGCGCGATCTTGCGCGGCGGCTGGCCGGTGATGTCGCGGCCCTCGAAGGTCACGCTGCCGCGGTCGGGCGCGTGGCGGCCGGTGAGCAGGTTGAAGCAGGTGGTCTTGCCGGCGCCGTTCGGGCCCATGATGCCCGACAGCCGTCCCTCCTCGAAGCGCATCGAGACGTCCTCGAGCACCACGTGGGCGCCGAAGCGCTTATGCAGCCGCTTGGCTTCGAACAGGGCCACGACGCAGCATTCCCGCCAGACCTTCCGGCTTGAAGAGCACGATCAGCATGAAGAGCAGGCCGTACCAGAGCAGCCAGGCCTCGGTGTATGCGCCCAGCAGGTCGCGCGCGATGAAGAACAGGATGGCTCCGAGCACCGGCCCCCAGAACGACACCAGCCCGCCGCCGACCAGGACCATCATCACCACGAAACCCGACTGGTGCAGGCTCATGACGTTCGGGTATGCCGACTGCTGCGCCAGCGCGAACATGCCGCCGGCGATTCCGGCGACCAGCGCCGAGAGAGTGAAGGCCAGCCACTTGTAGAGCCAGACGTTGTAGCCGACGAAGCGCGCCCGCGTTTCGTTCTGCTTGATCGCCGCCAGCACCCGGCCGAAGGGCGAATGCACCAGGCGCCAAAGGAACAACACCGCGACGACGAAGATCGCGAAGCAGAAATAGTAGAGGTGCTCCAGCTTCTGGATCTCGAACGAGGCGAAGCCGAAATCGGCGGGCATGCGCTTGATGTTCAGCAAGCCGTCCTCGCCACGCGTGACGCTATGCCACTTGATGGCGACGAACCAGAAGATCTGGCCGAAGGCGATGGTCAGCAGCGCGTAATAGATGCCGCGCCGGTGGGAGATGAACAGGCCGACCAGCGCGCCCGCAATGCCGCCCGCCGCGAGCGCCGCGCCCAGGCTGGCCCACAGCCCCGCGCCCAGCTGCAGTTGCGCCAGACCGAAGGCATAGGCGCCGATGCCGAAGTAGGCGCCATGGCCGAAGGACGGCAGGCCCGCATAGCCGAGCAGCAGGTTGAAGCCCAGCGCATAGACGATCCAGATCATCACCTCGACCCCGAGGTACGGGTACAGGCCGATGCCCTTGATCCATAACGGCAAGGTCGCGAACGCGACGAAGATCGCGAGCATGGGTGCCGGCAGGAACGCGGCGTGGCGTCGGGGGGATTGCAACATTTGTTCTAGATATGTATCCTGAAAGAATAAATGTTCTAGGGCCGATTGTCCATTACCAGTCCGGAAAAATGCCAGGCGCGCGCACCTTCGATGCCCTCAAGGGCGACCTGACCCGAACCTATCCGGGGTTGTCGCCGCAATTGCAGAGCATCGCCACCTTCGCGCTCGAGCACCCGCAGGACATGGCGCTTGACACGGTGGCGCGCCTCGCCAAGGGCATCGGCGTGCAGCCTTCGGCCATGGTGCGCTTCGCCCAGGCCCTGGGCTACGGCGGCTTCAGCGACCTGCAACGCGTTTTCCGCACGCGCCTGGTGGAGCGCTCCAACAACCATCCCGGCATGCGCAATTACCGCGAGCGCATCGAGGCCTTTCGCGCCGGGCACGAACGCCCGGGCCCGCGCGGCGTGCTGTCGCAATTCGTCGCCGACGGCATCACCTCGCTCGAGCAATTGCTGGAGCACGTCTCGCCCGCCGATCTCGCGGCGGCGGTGAAGCTGCTGGCCGGCGTGGAGACGATCCACGTGCTGGGACACCGGCGCTCGTTCCCCGTGGCCTACTACCTTTCGTACGCCCTCACCCAGCTGGAACTGCGCGCGCCGCTGCTGGATTCCGTGGGCGGCATGCTGCGCGAGCCGGCCCGGCTGATCGGCCCGAAGGACGCGCTGCTGGTGGTGTCCTTCAAGAACTACACGCCCGAGGTGATCGAGATCGCCAAGGACTGCCACGCGCGCAAGGTGCCGGTGATCGCGATCACCGACAACGCGCTCTCGCCCCTGGCGCGCGCCTCGCGCATCTGCTTCCAGATCGAGGAAAAGACTTCGATGCCGTTCCGCATGCTGGTCGCGCCCATGTGCCTGGCGCAGGCGCTGGTGGTGGCGGTGGGAGAGCAGCTTGGCTGACGGGAAACTGGACCTGATCTGCATGGGCCGCGCCGCCGTCGACCTCTACGGCGAGCAGATCGGCGCGCGCCTGGAGGATGTCGCGAGCTTCGCCAAATACCTCGGCGGCAGCCCGGCGAACACCGGCGTGGGGGCGAGCCGCCTGGGACTGAAAGTGGCGATGCTGACGCGCGTCGGCGACGAGCACAACGGCCGCTTCCTGCGCGAGACGCTCGCCGCTGAAGGCGTGGACGTGTCGCACGTGAAGACCGACCCGAAGAAACTCACCGCCCTGGTGTTCCTCGGCCTCAAGGACCGCGAGACCTTCCCGCTCGTCTTCTACCGCCACGACTGCGCCGACATGGCGATCGGCACGGAGGATTTCGACGCGCGCTTCCTCGGCTCGGCCAGGGCGCTGCTCGTGTCGGGCACGCATTTCTCCCAGGAGCGGATCGCGAGTACCTGCTTTGAAGCGATCAGGATCGCGAAAGAACAGAACGCCCGGATCGTCTTCGACATCGACTACCGGCCCGTGCTGTGGGGCCTCACCGCGCCCGGGCGCGGCGAGGACCGCTTCGTGAAATCGCGGGAGGTCACGGCCGCGCTGCAGAAAGTCGTGGCGCACGCCGACCTGGTGATCGGCACTGAGGAGGAGATCCACATTGCCGGCGGCTGCGAAGACACGCAAGACGCGTTGCGCCGGCTGCGCGCGCTAACCCGGGCGACGCTGGTCGTGAAACGCGGCCCCCTGGGTTGCGCTGTCTTCGAGCAGGAAAAATCTTTCGAGGCGAAAGGCTTTCCCGTCGAGGTTTTCAACATCCTGGGCGCCGGCGACGGCTTCGCGGCGGGTTTCCTCTCGGGCTGGCTGCGCGACGTGCCGCTCGAGGAATGCGCGCGGCGCGCCAATGCCTGCGGCGCCCTGGTGGTGTCGCGCCACGGCTGCGCGCCGACCATGCCCTCGAAGGAGGAACTCGAACTTTTCCTCTCGCGCAGCGATTGGCCGTTCCGCCTGCGCGATTCGTCCCGCCTGAACGACGTCCACCGCAAGACCACCGGCCGCAAGCCCTGGCCCGAAATCATGGCGCTTGCTTTCGACCATCGCAAGCAGCTGGAGAAGCTCGGGCCGCCGGAACGTATCCGCGACTTCAAGCGCCTGGTGGCGCGGGGCCTGAAGCAGGCCGCCGCCGGCACGCCCGGCGCCGGCGCCATCGTCGACGACCGCTACGGCGAGGAGGCGCTGTTCGAGCTGACCGGCACCGGCCTCTGGCTGGCGCGGCCGGTCGAGCTGCCGGGCAGCAAGCCGCTCGAGTTCGAGGCCGGCGCGAATGTCGGCGTGAAGCTGCGCGCCTGGCCGGCGGAGCACGCGGTGAAATGCCTCTCGTACTTCACCCCGGCGGATGTTCCCGCCTTGAGGATGCTTTACGAGGCCTGCGTCGACACGGGCCACGAACTGCTGCTGGAGCTGATCTGCGAGCGCGTGCCGCAGGCAATGGCGGAAATCTACGCCGCCGGCATCCGGCCCGACTGGTGGAAGCTCCAGCCGCCGGCCTCGGCAGGCGAATGGGCCGCGATCGAGAAAGTCCTGGCAGGCAACGATCCGCATTGCCGCGGCGTGCTACTGCTCGGCCTGGAAGCCAGCGAAGAGGCCCTCGAGAGCGCCTTCGCGCTCGCGGCGCGCCATCCGTGCTGCAAGGGGTTTGCGGTCGGCCGCTCGATATTCATGGGCACGGCGCGGCGCTGGTTCAAGAACGAATGCGGCGACGAAGCCGCGATGCAGGAGGTCGCCGGCAACTACCGGCGCCTGGTCGCTTCCTGGAAAAACGCGAGGATCCAATGCAAAGAATCGGTTTCATAGGGCTGGGCCTCATGGGCCATGGCATGGCGAAGAACCTGCTGGCGAAGGGCCATGCCTTGAGTTTCCTGGTTCACAGGAACCGGTCGAACATCGCCGACCTGGTTGCGCAGGGCGCGAAAGAAGTAAAGAAACCCGCGGAACTCATGGCCGCGTCCGACATCGCCATCCTCTGCGTCACCGGAACACCCCAGGTCGAGGCCAACGTCTACGGCGCCGAGGGATTGCTCGGGGCCTGCCGCAAGGGGCAGATCGTGATCGACTGCTCTACCGCGATGCCCGATTCCACCGCGCGCATCGGCGCCGATTTCGAGGCGAAGGGCGTGCGCTTCGTCGACGCCCCGCTCGCCCGCACGCCGCAGCACGCGGAGGAAGGCAAGCTCAACTGCATGGTCGGGGCCGACGCCGCGACCTTTGCCGAGGTCAGGCCGGTGCTGGAGAAGTTCTGCGAGAACATCGTGCACGCCGGCGGGCCCGGCGCCGGCCACAAGGTAAAGCTGGTCTACAACTTCCTCGCCATGGGCAGCGCGGCCCTGATCTGCGAGTCGCTCGCCGCCTGCGCGAGGACCGGGCTCGACCTCGCCATGTTCCACCAGCTCGTGTCCGCCGGCGGCGCCAACTCGAACATGTTCCAGATGCTGGTGCCGAAAGCCATGCAGGGCGACCTCACCGGGCTGCTGTTCACGCTCGGCAACGCCAAGAAGGACATCGGCTACTACCAGCAGTTCACCGCCGCGGCGCAGTTGCCCGGGCCGATGGGCGCGGCGCTGATGCAGACGCTGGTGCAGGCGAGCGCGCTCGGGCTGGGCGACAAGTACATCGCGTCGCTGATCGAGGCGCACGAAAAAATCAACGGCATGCAGGTGGTCAAACACTGAAGTCGAACGTTTTAGTCACGCCCTTAAGGAGGGAGCCATGAAACGCAATCGCAGAAGACTGTTGCAGATGCTGGCCGCGGGCAGCGCCTTTTACGGCCCGTGGACGGTTAACCGGGTCTGGTCGCAGGCGGCGCAGAAAAAGCCGCTGGTGATCGGCCTCACCATGGACGCGAGCGGCCAGTACGGTGCGAGCGGTACCGACGAGCGCCTCGGCGCGATGCTCGCGATCCGCGAGTTCAACGAGAAGGGCGGCGTGCTCGGGCGGCGCATCGAGGCGCTGCACATGGACACGGAGACCACCCCGGCCACCGGCTCGCGCGTCGCGGAGCGCCTGATCACGCGCAACGAAGCGGCATTTCTGATCGGCGCGGTGCACTCGGGCGTGGCCAACGCCATCAGCCAGGTGGCGCAGAAGTACGGCGCCATCTTCTTCAACACCAACTCGAGCTCGCCCACCGAGGCCGGCCGCGACTGCCACCGCGTCAAGTTCGTCTGGGACGGCAACGGCACCAACTTCAACCACGCCATCGTCAAGAACGCGATGAAGGCGAGCGGCAGGAACTGGCTGCTGCTGACCAACGACTACGTCTGGGGCCACCAGACCTCCAAGTCGACGCGCGCGCTGATCGAGGCAAACGGCGGCAAGGTCGTCGAGGAGCTGATGGTGCCGCAGAACACGCGCGATTTCACCTCGTACCTGCTCAAGATCCAGCAGATCAAGCCGCAGGTGATCGCCACCGCGGTCGGCGGCGACGACATCAAGGCGCTGCGCCAGCAGGTGGTGCAGTCCAAGCTCGACAAGTCCTTCGCCTGGATCAACAACCAGCAGGACTGGCCCGATGTCTACGGCCTCGGACCGGACGCGGTGTTCGGCGTGTTCGGCACCACCTGGTACTACCGCCTCGGCCTGCCCGGGGTAAAGGAGTTCGTCGCCAAGTACCAGAAGACCTATCCCGGGATCCAGATCGCGGTGCCGGGCAACGTCTTCTACAACGGCTACATGGCGACGCGCGAACTGCTGCGCTGCGTCGAGGAGGCCGGCACGACGAACAACATCGCCGTGATCAAGAAGCTGGAAGGACGCAAGATGGCGGCGGCGGACCGCATGCAGCACTTCGATGCCTGGATCGACCCGGTCACGCACCAGGTGCAGCAGACCATCTACATGGCGAGCTACAACGACAAGCCGGCGGAGAAGGACGACATCTTCCGCATCCTGTCGCAGGTGCCGCCGCAGGAAGTCGTGGACCAGGCCGCACCGGGTGCCTGCAAGCTGGAGAGCTACGAATCCACGCCGAGTTACGAGCAGTAAGAGTTGGATTTCTTCGTCAACCTCCTCCCCCACCTCCTCAATGGGGTGAGCCTCGGGCTGCTGTTCGCGCTGATTGCCCTGGGGTTCATGCTCATCGTGGGGGTGATGGAGGTGATCAACCTCGCCCACGGCTCGCTGTTCGCGCTGGGGGCCTATTTCGCCATCGCCTTGATCGGCTTCAAGGTGAGTTTTTACGTCGCCTTCCTGCTCGCGCCGCTGCTGGTCGCGCTGGTGGGCATGGCCCTCGAGTTCTGCATGCGCCGCACCTACGGCAAGGATCCCCTCTACGGCCTGCTGCTGACCTTCGGCGCCGCCCTGGTGATCGAGGAAGTGATCCGGCTTGCCTGGGGCTCGGGCGAGAAGCAGCTCGCGGTGCCGGCCGAGCTGTCCGGCGCGATGCTGGTGGGCGGCCTGATCTACGCCAAGTACCGTCTTTTCGCGAGCCTCGCCGCGATCGCGATGATTGTGCTGCTTTGGCTGTTCCTCGAAAGAACTCCCTACGGAGCAATGATCAAGGCCGGCGCGCACGATTCGGAAATGGTTCGCGCGCTCGGTATCAATATCACGCGCCTGCGCCTCTACGTGTTCGCGCTCGGCACCGCGCTCGCGGCGGTGGCGGGCATCGTGCTCGCGCCGATCTGGGGCGTGCGCCCGCACATGGGCGTGGACGCGGTGGTGCCCGCCTTCCTCATCATCGTGCTGGGCGGCGTGGGCAGCTTCTGGGGCGCGGTGCTGGCCGGGATCATGGTCGGCATCGTGGTCGGCCTGACCGGCGCCTACGCTTCGGAATGGTCGCTGATGTCGATGTACCTGCTGCTGATCGCGCTGGTAACCTTCAGGGCCCGGGGCCTGCTCGGAAAGAAGACCGCGCTTGAAGCATGAGTTGAAAGGGAAGGTCGCAGTGGTCACGGGCGCCGCCGGCACCATGGGCCGCGCCGTCATGGACTGCCTTGCCGGCGACGGGATAAAAACCATAGGCATCGACGTCAGGCCCTCGCCCAACGGCGTCGTCTGCGACATCACCGATCCGCAAGCGGTGAAGAAAGCGATCCAGGACATCGGGCAGGTCGACATCCTCGTCAACAACGCCGGCATCCTGTCGAACAACAAGTCCGAGGCCACCAGCCCGGAGGAATGGCATCGGGTGCTGGCCGCCAACCTGGATGGCGCGTTCTACCTCGCGCGCGAAGTGATCCCCGGGATGAAGGCGCGCCGCTGGGGCCGCATCGTCAACACCTGCTCGCTCGCCGCCAAGACCGGCGGGCTGACGGCCGGCACCGCCTACTCCACCTCGAAAGGCGCCCTCACCTCGCTCACCTTTTCGCTGGCGCGCGAACTGGCCGCGTTCGGCGTCACCGTCAACGGGATTTCGCCCGCGTATGTGCGCACGCCCATGGTCACCGAGCAGCTGACCGAGGCGCAGCGCCAGGCGGTGCTGGCGCAGATCCCGGTCGGTCGCTTCTGCGAGCCGGAAGAGTTCGCCCACGTGGTGCGCTTCCTCGTCGCGCCGCTGTCGGGCTTCATCACCGGGGAAATCGTCGACCTGAACGGCGGCGTCATCATGGATTGAGCATGAAATTATTCGACCTCAAGGGCAGGACGGCTTTCATTCCGGGCGGCTACGGCGGCATCGGCGCGGCGATCAGCCGCGGCCTGGCCGCGGCCGGCGCGAAAGTCACCATCGCTGGGCGCGACGGAAAGAAGGCTCGCGCCCTGGCGCGGAAAATCGGCAAGGGCGCGCGCGGCGTGGGACTGGACGTCGAGGACGTGCGCGCGATCCGCGACACGGTCGAGGACATCGGCCGGGTGGACATCCTGGTCAATTGCGTCGGCATCCAGCGCGAACAGGCGCTGACCGAGGTCACCGAGGAGACTTACGACCTCGTCTACCGCACCAACCTGAAGTCGGCGATGTTCCTCGCGCAGGCGGTGGCGAAGCAGCAGATCGCGGCGAAGCGCGGCGGCAGGCAGGTGCACCTGCTGTCGGTGCGCGCGCAGCTCGGATTGCGCGGCCGCGGTTATTCCGCGTACTGCTCGACCAAGGGCGGCCTGGTCATGCTCATCAGGCAGCATGCCTCGGAGCTCGGCAAGCACGGCATCTGCGTGAACGGCGTCGCGCCCACCGTGGTGCGCACCGAGATGGGCGCGCACTGGCTGAAGGACCCGAAGACCGCCGCATGGCTGAAGGAGCGCATTCCGCTCGGCCGTGTCGCGGAACCGGAAGACTGCGTCGGTGCGGCGCTGTTCTTCTGCTCGCCTGCCGGGAGCTACGTCACCGGCCAGATCCTCTACCTGGACGGCGGCATCACGGCTTCGCAGTAGCGAGGACGCCCGGGAGAAGAGGTTGGGTGGCGGCTAGAATTCATTGCCGCATTCCACCACCGAGAGGAGCAACACATGGGCGACCAACTGCAGGCCCTGGACCAGGTCCGGTCCACGGCCATCGATCTGGGAATGAAGTTCGGGCCGAAACTCGTCGTCGCGATCCTGATCCTGCTGGCTGGCGTCGTGGTCGGGCGCTGGGCCGGCCGCGCCACGCTGCGCGTGCTGGCGCGGCTGAATCTCGATCCGCCGGTGCTTTCGCTGCTCGAGCGCGGCGTCCGGCTGCTGGTGCTCATGCTGTTCGCTATCATGGCACTGCAGAACCTGGGCGTGGAACTGCTGCCGCTGATCGCGGGCCTGGGCGTCGCGGGCGCCGGCATCGCGCTCGCCATGCAGGGCGTGCTGGGCAACGTGGTCGCCGGCCTGACCATCATCTTCACGCGGCCGTTCCGGACCGGCGACTACATCTCGATCGCCAAGGAGGAAGGCGAGGTGCTCGACATCAGCCTGTTCAACACCGTGCTCGGGCACCCCGACCTGTCGCGCGTGGTGATCCCGAACCGCAAGATCGTCGGCGAGATCCTGCACAACCACGGCAAGATCCGGCAGCTCGGCGTCGAGGCGCGCGTCGCCTACGACAGCGACATGAACGGCGCGGTGCGCGCGATCGACGAAATACTGCGCGCCAATCCGCGCGTGCTGCAGGATCCTGCACCGGTGATCCGGATTTCGCGGTTTGCCGACTCCTTCGTCGCCATCGACGTCAATCCCTGGGTAAAGGTGCCCGACTATGGTGCGGCCACGGGCGAGGTGAACCAGGCGATCCTCGAAGCCTTCCGCCGCCACAACATCGCCATTCCCCCGCCGCAGCGCGAGATCCGCATGCTGGCGGCCGCCGCCTGAAGCCCCCGGCACGGGCGCCGGACACAAGTTTGCGATCCATGCTGGGAGGGTCCCGGACGGCGCGATAAGCTAGGCTAGGCCCAATCCCAATGCCGACGCCCCCACCCTCGGACGATCCGCTTTATTCGGGCGAATTGCGGGCGCGCGCCGAACTGACGCTCGCGGCGGTGCTGCGGGCGCTCATGGTGGTGCTGCCGATCCTCCTGGTCGCCAGCATCTTCGGCAATTCGACGCGCGCCGAAAGCATCGCCCTCGGCGTGACCCTGCCGTACACGGCGGCGCTCATCGTGCTGCAGCGCCGCGGGCATTTCCAGCTGTGCATCTACGCCGCGGTATTCGGCCTGATCGCGTTCTCCGCGGTGATCGCGGCGCTGTACGGTTCGGTGCGCAGCGTCGGCACGCTGGGACAGGTCGCGGCGATCACCGTCGGCGGACTGTTCCTGCCGCGGGCGGCGCTGCTGTCCGCGGTGGCGTTGAGCGTCGCCTCCATCGGGGCGCTCATCTACGCCGAGCTAGCCGGCTGGCTGCCGGCGCCCAACTACGGAGTGACCGCAGCGCACTGGGTGATCTACAGCGTGATCATCGCCGCGGTGGCGATGGTCCTGTCCTACATGCGCCTGCTGCTCCTCGACCTGGTGCGGCGGCTGCGCAGCGAACTTGTGGAGCGGCAGAAGGCGGAAGCCGGGCACTCCCGGAGCGAGGCCAAGTACGAGGCGGTGTTCAGCAGCGCCCCGGACCCGATTGTCATCGCGCGCGAGCGCGACGCGGTGCAGGTCGAGGCAAACCAGGCCTGGTTCCGCATTACAGGCTACACGCGCGAGCAGGCGATCGGCCGCTCGACGCTGGAGCTGGGCCTGTGGCCGGACCTCGCGGCGCGCGAAAAGGTCATCGCGCAGCTCAAGTCGGCGGGCGCGGTGGACAATGTCCCGGTACGCTTTCGCATGGCCGGCGGGCAGATGATCGAGGCCCTGCTGTCCGGCATCCGCGTCACCCTCGACGGCGAGCCCTGCATCGTCTGGTCCTGGCGCGACATGACCGAACAGCTGAAGCAGCAGCGAGCCCTGGCGGAATCCGAGGCGCGCTTCGAAAAGGCGTTCCACGCCAGCCAGGAAGCGATCGCCCTCACGCGGCTCGCGGACGGCCGCGTGGTGTCGCTGAATCGGCGCATGGCGGAACTCTACGGCGCCGCGCCGGAGGAACTCGTCGGCAAGACCACCGTCGAGCTCGACATCTGGACGCGCGAGCAGCGCAAGCAGATGGTCGCGGCGCTCGAGCGGGAACGCAGGATCCTTGACCAGGAGGTCCTGTTCCGCAACCGGCGCGGCGAGCAGCGGACCTGCAACTACTCCGCCGAACTTCTCGAGCTGGACGGCGAACTGCATGCCATCGGCTTCCTGCGCGACATCACCGAGCAGCGGCGCGCCGAGTCAGCCAGGCGCCAGGCGCTGGAACGATTCCAGACGGTCTTCGATCACAGCCCCGAATCCATCGCGATCTCGCGGCTGAGCGACGGCAAGCTGCTCGCGGTCAACGACGCCTGGATCCGGGTCAACGGATTCTCGCGCGAGGAAGTGATCGGGCGCGAGACGCCCAGGATAGGCATCTGGCGCGGCAACGCGAGGCAGGAGTTCATGTCGGACCTGCTCGAGGCGCGCCAGGTTTCGAACCGCTATCTCACCTTCTCGCGAAAGGACGGCGCGCCACGGCATTCGATGGTCTCGGCGACCCTCACCGACCTGGATGGCGAATCCTGCATCATCTGGATGAGCCGCGACATTACCGAACAGCAGCGCGCGGAGGAGGAACTGGGCCGCAGCCGGCGGCTGCTGGAAACCGTTATTGACGCGCTGCCGATGCCGATATTCGCCAAGGACACGAGTTCGAACTACATCATGCTCAACAGGCGCATGGCGGATTTCTTCGGCTCGTCAAAGGAGGAAATCCTGCGGCGGCATACCTCCCACCTGCCGATCCCGGGCGCCACCCGGACCAAGTCGATAGAGGACGACGATTGGGTGTTCAGGAACCTGCGCACCCTCGACCAGCCGGATGTATTCCTCGAGGGCTCGAATGGCGTGCAGACCAACTATCACAGCACGAAAATTCCGCTCTTCGATGAATCCGGGAAGCTGATCGGCCTGCTCGGCATCAACCGTGAAATTGCCGAGGAGAAGCGCGCGCAGGAGGCGCTGCGCAACAGCGAGCACCGCTACCGCTCGCTGTTCCAGGCAGCGATGGACTGCATCCTGGTTATCTCGCCGGACGGCGCGATCGTCGACATCAACCAGTTCGGCTGCCGCACGCTCGACTACTCGCGCGAAGAGCTGATCGGCGGGTCGTTCGCGCGCATCCTCGAGGAAACCAAGCTTTCCCGGCTGCTGCCGCGGCCGGCGCTGCCGCATGCCGAGCGCCGCTCGCTGCGCGCCGAACAGGAGGTGCGCGCCAAGGACGGCAGCCTGCGCGCGGTGGAGTTCACCGCCGGGCCGCTGCCCGACGGCAACATCCTGGTAGTCGCCCGCGATGTCACTGAGCGCCGTCGCAACGAGACGCTGCTGGACAACATCGCCAAGGGGGTGAGTTCGCAGACCGGCGAGGATTTCTTCCGCTCGCTGGTGCTGGCGCTCGGCGCCGACCTGCCCGCGGACATGGTGTTCATCGGGGAGGTCGTCGGCGGCGGCGAGTCGGTGCGCACCATTGCCTGCTGCATCGACGGCGGCCTGGCCGACAACTTCGAGTATCCGCTGCGCGGTTCGCCCTGCGTCCTGGCGATGGAGAAGCGCGGCACCGTGATTCATCCGGAGCGCGTCGCCGAGCATTTCCCCGAGGACGTGGGCCTCGCCCGGCGCGGCATCTCGGGCTACGCCGGCACTTCGCTTTTCGATGCCTCTGGCAAGGCGATCGGCATCCTGGTGGCCCTCATGCGCAAGCCGATCGAGCGCAAGGAATTCGTGGTTTCCATGCTGGAGATCTTCGCCGCGCGCGCCGCCGCCGAGATCGCACGCGCGCGGGCCGACGCCACGGTGCGGGAACTCAACATCTCGCTCGAGCGCCGCGTGCGCAAGCGCACCATGGAGCTGGAGACCGCCAACCGCGACCTGGACAGCTTCGGCTATTCGGTTTCGCACGACCTGCGCGCGCCGCTGGGCGCCCTGAACGGCTTCGCCCACCTGCTGCGCGCGCGCGAGGCGCAGCAGCTTAGCGACGACGGCGTGCACCTGCTGCGGCAGATCGAGACCAACGCCACGCGCATGACCAACCTGGTGGAGGGGCTGCTCGAGTTCTCGCGCCTCGGGCGCAAGCCGGTGACGCGCGTCGCGGTGCCGATGGCGAACCTGGTGGGCGAAGTGGTCGACGAGCTGGGCGCCGCGACCGCCGGCCGGCGCGTGGATTTCCGCATCGGCGCGGGCGCGACCCCGCGGTGATCGAGATCGGCTCGGACCCGGCGACCGGGGAGTACTTTGTGCG
>CXWL01006540.1_pt2 | contig 25897 bp, 21 predicted proteins | sample 590931 | NCBI WGS metagenome assembly CXWL01 (sample SAMEA3498368, study PRJEB10139) | groundwater metagenome | biome: water well; material: biofilm material | place: Germany | collected 2015-04-27
GACGATTTCAGTGAAATTACCATCCGTTATACCAGCGATTACACCGACAGGGATGGGTTGATTTTCTAATAGAAGGTACACTACAGATTGATTCGCTGATTTTGATATTTTGCTGCCTTCACTCGATTCAGTATCCTTTGGCTGATAACGCAAGGCTGCATTGGGTACGCGCAAAACATCATCTTTTTGATTGACAACAAAATTGATATTGGCAGTCATACCCGGCAATAAGGTTCCGTCATCATTATCAACCATGGCAACTACGTTATAAGTAACAACATTCTCCTGGATCGTCGGATTAAGTCGAACTTGCTTCACTGTGCCGGTAAATTTACGTTGCTGAAACGCATCAACGGTAAAATTAATGAGCTGGCCGAGATGTAATTGGCCGATATCGGCTTCAGCAACACTGATGTTAATTTGCATTTGCCGAAGATCTTTGGCAATTTGAAACAAGATCGGTGTTTGGAAATTGGCAGCCACAGTTTGGCCGATGTCTACATTCCGCGCGATGATTACTCCCGATATGGGGGAGCGGATAACACTGTAATTGAGGTTAGTTTGGTCACGCTCAACTTGGGCCTTACTGATTGCCAACTGCGCTCGTGCTATTTCCATTTCCTGCTCGATCATTTGTAATGCTTCAAGTGAAATGAATTCTTTATCTTTCAACAATTGATGACGTTTCAATTTGCTATCAGCAATTCTCAAGGTTACTTGGGCGTTGAGAAGATTTGCTTTGGATTGCTGCAATTGAGCTCGTAGTAAAGCCGGATCCAGTTCAGTCAGAATCTGACCAACTTCAACATGATCGTTATAATCCGCATATAATTTAGCCACAGTACCTGAAACCTGAGTGCCGACGTTGACAAGAACAACGGGAGTCAACGTGCCGTTAGCAGAGATGGATTGTATGATGTCGCCCCGTTCAATGCTTCGGGTTTTATATTGATTCTCTTTAGATTCTTTTTTCCCGCCGCTAACCCAGTAGTAGGCAGCCGAGACAAAAATAAGAATTAAAACAATGATAATTCGTTTAATGCTAACAGTTAACATTTAGAGAAACTTGATGGAATGCAATTCGGGAATAAATAGTAATCAAAAGATGCGTTTAGAAAGTTAGGTGAATGTATTGGTGCGGATTGCCTAATAATATTGAGTGCTTTTATTTTTCTTTATCTTCTTCTGCTTTCAGTGCTTGTATTTGTTTAAGACGTGCTTCAACACTGGATAGCTGGTAAAAATTTCCGTTGCTGTTCTGTAGCGCAGTTTGCAATTGATCAAGCGCAGCTGCAGTGTGTCCCTTGAGCATATACGATTCAGCCAGTGCGCGATGTTGAAGCATTCTATCACCTAATAAGGCGTAACATTGAGCCTGTATGCTAAACAGTTGCGGATCATTTGGAATCAGTAGTAATTGTTTGTTAATAAACTCAAGTGCTGTTTCAGTCTGTTTGTTTTGTATTAAAGCATGCACATACCCGTGAATCAATGCGCGATGCTGTGGATAAATTTTTAATGCGGTTTTATAAATATCAAATGCTTCGGTAATTTTCCCATTAGCCAATTTAACACTGGCTGAGAGTGTTTCAATCATGGCGCCAGCAATCACATTTTTATTTTCAACGCGTACTGTTGTCCCCAATCGATGATTGGTCAGCATCGCTGTAGAAGAATCACGCTGCAATATTTGATATAAATGCGCGAGTTCGTTACTTGCCTGTTTGTTTCTTTTATCCCGTAATAGCGCATGAATATAACCATAGCGTTCAACGGCTTCGTTGGTATATCGCTTCTCATCCAAGCGTGATTTGAATTGCACAACTGAATCATGTGGTTTTCCTTGTATAGCGCGTAATTTAGCACGCACCAATAAAAAATCGATACTATCGGGAACTTGGCGGTATGGCATTTCGCGAATACGATTTTGGATATCTGCGATACGCTCATAAGTGATGGGGTGAGTACGTAAATACGAAGGCGCGCCATTTTCATGGAATCGTCCAGCTCTTTGCAGGCGTTCAAAAAAAGTGGACATTCCTTGCGGTTCAAACCCTGCATCGAGCAGGATACTTAAACCGATCCGGTCCGCTTCTTTTTCATGCTTGCGGGTGAAATCCAATTTTGACTGAATGGCACTGGCCTGGGAAGCAACCAATATGGCTTGACTCGCTTGCGGATTAGAGCGTGCGGCAATAATAGCGACTGCAAGTGTCGCTAATGACTTTATCAAATCGAACTTCTGTCCGGCAATCATGCGCGCCAGATGCTTTTGTGTCACATGGGCAATTTCGTGCGACATCACAGCAGCCAATTCCGATTCACTTTGTGCGGCGATAATCAATCCGCTATTAAATCCCATGAATCCGCCAGGCAAAGCGAATGCATTGATCGATGAATCCTGTAGCGCAAAAAATTCGAATGATTGCTCCGCACTGGTCTCAGCGGAATTGGCGATTAATTTATGACCGAGGTTGCTGAGATAGCTGGCTATTTCTGGGTCATCCAAATAACTGGGATCGGCACGAATCTGACGCATGATTTGCAAACCAATTTGCCGTTCCTGATGGGGTGTGATGGTCGCTTGAGATACATCCCCCAGATCAGGTAATTCGTGTGCATAACTATTGGCTGAAAACAGGAATAATAGCGTGAATATCAAGTAGACAAATTTCATGACAATAGGATGTCTGTTTGCTATTCAAGTTCCATCAATCTTATTCATCTCCGGATTGTGTAGACCAGACTTTATAGCTGGATGTGATGGGGTAATGCCATGCAGTGCCAAAATCGCAATGCGTAATACGAACACCCGGGGGGGATTGGCGGCGTTTATACTCATTACTATGAATTAAGTGTATGATTCTATTGACATCTACTTCGCTATAATTCAACGCAATAATTTCCGCTGGTGAATAATTTTTTTCAATATAAGCCTCGATAATTGCATCTAAAATTTCATACGGCGGCAAACTATCCTGATCCGTTTGATTGGGCCGTAATTCGGCGGAAGGCGCACGCTGGATAATACGCTCAGGAATGACCCGGTTAATTTGATTGCGGTATTCGCAGAGTGCATAAACTAGGGTTTTACTGACGTCCTTTAATACTGCAAAGCCGCCTGCCATATCGCCATACAACGTGCAATAACCAACCGCTATCTCGGATTTGTTACCGGTAGTCAGCACAATTGAACCCGAATGGTTTGACAACGCCATCAATAGAGTCCCGCGTATACGCGCTTGTAAATTCTCCGGCATGGTATTCGGCGGGGTGGAATCAGAGGGAATTTGAAAATCACTTTCGATGTTTAACAAAAACTGATCAAACAATGTCTGGATACTGCATTCGAAGAGTCTAACACCCAATAATTCGGCCATTTCATTGGCGTCTTCCAGGCTGATATTGGCTGTGTACTGCGAAGGCATCATGACGGCTTTGACCTTATCTGCGCCCAGTGCGTCGACTGCAATCGCCAGTGTCAGTGCCGAGTCTACTCCGCCGGAAAGACCTAACAATGCGCCAGGAAAACTATTCTTGCGGATATAGTCTTTAACCCCCAAGCATAACGCCTGATAGATGCTAGCTATGGGGAGTTGCGGGGTTGCCAGCTTAGCTTTTATCGGTTGATTGTTCTGAATATCGACCCATTCAATGGTTTCGACAAATTCATCGAGTTGATGGGTTAGTTCACCTTGCCGGTTCATTGCAAAAGAAGCGCCATCAAAAACCAGTTCATCCTGTCCACCAACCAAGTTAGTGTGGATAATGGAAATGCTAGTCTGTTCAATAAATTGGCGGGTAATCTGATAACGAGAAGCTTGTTTGTTGATACGGTAAGCCGAAGCGCTAAGTACTAACAAAATATCAAGATCGGAATAATCTGCTGCAAGGAGCGAATTGCTTAGCCAGAAGTCAGCGCAGATCGCAATGCCAAATTTAACCCCGTCCAGTTCAAATACACACGATTCTGTGCCGGTATCAAAATAATACGATTCGTTAAAGAAAGGAGCTTGATTGAGAATTCTTTTGTAATAGGTGTGAGTGATCTTGCCGTGTTGAATCACGGAAGCAGCATTATACAGTTTGCCTTCCTGAAAACTGGGATAACCCACTATTAGTGTAATGTCATCAATCGCTTCCACCAAATCTGCTAATGCATTGTTGCAAGCTTGACAGAATGTTTCGCGTAATAATAAATCAGCAGGCGGGTATCCGGATAGTGCTAACTCGGGGGTGATTACCAACTGTGCTCCGGCCTGCTTCGCCTGCTTTGCCGCGCTCAATATCTTTACAGAATTGCCAGTGATATCGCCTACGGTGCAATTTATCTGAGCAATGGCTATGCGCATGATTTGCCGGGGTGCTATTGCAAGCTAGAAGGGCAGTTGCGCATCCGGTTTGGCTTGCAAAATATTATGACGAAAATCTTCCTGAATGCGTTTTAGAGCGATTTCATTATCGGCTTCAAAGCGCAATACGATGACTGGTGTGGTATTAGAAGCACGCGCCAGACCAAACCCATCGCTGTATTCAACCCGCAAACCATCAATGGTGATAACTTGCTGTGGATTAGTGAAAATTGCGTTTTTTTGTAACTGTGCAATGAGTGTGTGGTTTTCCCCTTCAGCAACGCGAACCTGAAGTTCCGGTGTGTTAATGCTATCGGGCAGATTATTGAGAGTGACATTGATATCAGCTTCGCGGCTCAATAATTCCAACAGTCGTGCACCGGCATATAAGCCATCATCAAAACCGTACCAGCGCTCCTTGAAAAATAAATGACCACTCATTTCTCCAGCTAATAATGCCTTCGACTCAATGAGTTTTGCTTTGATGAAAGAATGACCGGTTTTCCACATGATCGGCACGCCGCCATGCTGACTGATCCAGGGCGCCAGATTCCGAGTACATTTCACATCAAAAATGATTTTGCCACCAGGATTTCTCGACAACACATCCGCTGAAAACATCATGAGCTGGCGATCAGGATTGATAATATTGCCATTCTTTGTAACGATACCTAGGCGGTCACCATCGCCATCAAAAGCCAGTCCAATTTCTGCATCGGTGGTTTTCAGTGCCTGAATGACATCATTCAGGTTATCAGGTACAGATGGATCCGGGTGGTGGTTAGGAAAAGAACCATCCACCTCGCAGAATAATTCGATTACTTCACAACCTAGACCACGATAAAGCGCCGGTGCAAATGCACCCGCTACACCATTGCCACAATCAACAACAATTTTGATGGGACGAGTGAGTTTGATATCACCAGTAATCCGTTCAATATACGTATTGACGATAGCATGTTCGGAATAATTGCCTGCGCCCTGTGTGAGGTCGTTATTTTCAATGCGTAAACGCAGTGCTTGAATCGTGTCAGCCGCTAACGTTTCGCCTCCAAGCACAATTTTAAAGCCATTGTACTCGGGTGGGTTATGGCTGCCGGTAACCATCACCCCGGAATATTGACACAATTCATGTGCAGCGTAGTACAGCATGGGCGTCGCGACCATGCCCACATCCACCACATGAATTCCACTTTTCTGAATGCCGCGAGCGAGCGCCTGAGACAATTCAGTTCCAGATAATCGGCCATCTCGGCCAATGGCGATAGCAGTCAGATTTCTTGCACGGGCTTCAGAGCCAATTGCACGGCCTATCTTCTCAACATTATCAGCGGTGATCGTTTTGCCAACAATGCCGCGAATGTCATACGCCTTAAAAATCTCATGAGGAATTGCTTGCATAATTTAGTCTCTTTGAAAGAGTGATTGTTGATAAAACGTGGTAAATAGTTGCTGATAGATAGCTATAACCAATAAATCGTCGGAATACAAGTTCTTCTCAGAAATCAAACCGCTTTAGTGATGCCCTGCGACCGCGCCACCTTTAAGCGTGTAGTGCGTACCACAATATGGGCATAGCGCTTCACCCGTTGCTTCGATCGGAAGAAAAACCCGCGGATGTGAATTCCACAACATCATGGCTGGTGTGGGGCAATGCAGCGGCAGATCATCAGTTGTAATTTCTATTTCTCGTGTTTTGTTATTGGTTTGTTGATTCATAAAAATAACTCCAATGTAGCTGATTAAACAAAGGTAAGCCAGTCTGCATGATTTTTAGCTCTGCCTTTGACGCAATCAAAGAATAGGGTTTGTATTTGCGCGGTGATCGGTCCGCGCTTGCCAAGTCCAATCATGCGATTATCGAGTTCACGAATCGGTGTTACTTCAGCAGCAGTGCCGGTAAAGAATGCCTCATCAGCACAATAAATTTCATCGCGCGTAATACGTTTCTCAATGACTGGAATACCGATTTCAGCAGCCAAATCAATCACAGACGCACGCGTGATTCCTTCCAGGCATGAAGTTAAATCAGGCGTGTAGAGTTTGCCTTGTTTCACAATAAAAATATTTTCTCCTGATCCTTCAGCCACATAACCTTCGACATCCAGTAACAAAGCTTCATCGTATCCATTCAATCCAACTTCTTGATTGGCCAGAATCGAATTGGCATAAGTCGTGACCGATTTGGCGCGGCACATGTTGATGTTGACATGATGCCGGGTAAAAGACGAGGTTTTGACGCGGATACCATTTTCAAGGGCTTCCGGCCCTAAATATGTTCCCCATGGCCAGGCGGCGATGGCAACGTGTGTGGAGAGGGTTTTGGCGGAAAGTCCCATGGCTTCAGCGCCGTAGAAAGCGATAGGACGGATATAACCGGAGACGAGCTTATTTTGTTTGACCACATCACATTGCGCTTGCATCAAAGTAGCCTTGTCATAAGGCATTTTCATCATAAAGATATGTGCTGAGTTGAATAAGCGGTCGGTATGTTCTTGTAAACGGAAAATCGCCGGTCCCTGCGCAGTTTCATAAGCGCGCAACCCTTCAAAAACACCCAATCCATAGTGCAAGGTATGGGTTAAAACATGCGTATTGGCATCCCGCCAGGGAACCATCTTCCCGTCATACCAGATTACACCATCACGGTCAGCCATCGACATTCAGAAACTCCCGATAAATATTCTAAAAGGCATATTCTAACGTATTTTTGGTGTAGCGTAGAATCACGGCAGTATAAATAGACTAATAGATTATAGGCACTCATAAAAAAACGATGCCACTAATTAAAGCCCATGTCTTGGTTATATTCCGCAGCTGATCGCAGCTTTAGGTGTAACTTAACCCTTGAATTATCCTGCCTTTGCTCAGTCAACTCTATCATCGTATCAACACTGGCTTTTCCTTTTAATTTTTCTCGAAGCTTATCTCGCTGACCGCGACTCATCCATTCAATTGATTTTATTTAATCTTTGGGTTCATCTGCTTTCATGATGCATACCTCTTCTTTGCATTCCAATGCATATTTGACTTTCAATTCAACAATTGACTGCTACAGAACCATAAAACTATCTATGATGTCGCCGTGGCGCTAGAAACAAGCTTGAAATATTCATTTATTGTACATATGCTGCACTTTTCCTCGTGTTTTGCCTTGCATCGGCTGCCTCGAATACGTTTTTCAACAGCCTGTTAGATCGGATTTATAGTCGACTTTGCAGAGTCGAATTATTTCCAAGTTTCTTCAGTATGATGGACTGCAATTCGCTATTGACCCAAGCTTTTTTGGGCAACGCCCAAAGCTTGCTGTCTGCAAAACCCTGGCACTGTAAAGCATTTTCTTCTGGCATGAGTACAATGTCTGCTTCAGCAAAATGAATCTCTGGCTGGATAAATCGGTGATTTTCTGCATACGAGTGTAATTCTGCATTTAGGCCTGTTTTCTGTATAAAATCAAAGAACCAGAAAGAATTATCCGCGTCTGCAATGGCGTGTACGCGTTTGTTTTTGAAATCCGAAACCAATTGATGGACTACCGGATTGCGTACATTATAAGCAATTTCATTGATCAGCTTCATATTGTAGGTTTTCCCCCATTTGCTCGTATCAGTATGAGGATTTGGTTTTGCATTTGTTACGATAATGCCGGAATTCCCCAAATACTTAAGGTTCATCCGTAATGGACCGGCAGGTAAGAGCAATCCGTTGCCGAAGCTCTGCTCGCTAAAATCAACGGCAACCAGATCAATATCCCGTTCCAGGCGATAATATTGCATGCCATCATTGCAGATGATGACATTACAAGTTGGGTGTGCATTCAGAAGTGCTTGTGCAACTTCGATTCTGTCATTTCCAATCCAAACAGGGCATGATTTTCCACAATGTTGCGCGAGTAAAAATGTTTTTCCACCGACACTATGGGGATCACTGGTGGTGGTTACAGCGTCAGGTGGCCCAGGATTATCATAGTTGCCCCGTGTAATGATTCCCGGTGAAAAGCCATGTGTCAGTAAGCAATCAACGAGCCAGAGCAGTAGAGGCGTTTTGCCGCCATCATCAATACTGATACTATCGATCATAATGACAAGCACTGGTAGCCTGACCGAAGGAAAAATATCCAGCCAATAGCATAATTTCTTTAGTGCTAAGAAAAAACCATAGAAAATACTTAAAGGCCATAACAGAAAGTGTAATGGAGTGATACGATGCCAATAGAGCTCTGACAATTTCATGTTTCGTTTCTTTTCAAGTTATAGTTATGGAACTGTACTTTCATTCTAAGTGGTAATCGATTTGGAATTTAAAATTTTTTTATGTTGTATGTTCGATAGGCAAGATTCTGCGTGAAGATTGGGCAGTGTGACGCTTAGTTTTGTTTTAACCTATTTTGTTATAAACACAGAATTAAATGATGAAAATATTAATCAATCGATTACTTGTCCCTACGTTATCGGCCGACGGCAAGCAAAAAGATCCGCATCATATTGCGTATACCGATTGGGGGGATCCGCAGAATCCGCATATTGTCATCTGCGTCCATGGATTAACACGTAATTGCCGTGATTTCGATTACCTTGCACAGGCCTTGCAATCGGCTTGCAGGGTAATTTCTGTTGATGTAGTAGGGCGGGGCCAAAGCGATTGGCTGACGCATGCGCATGACTATGATTATTACCCGCTATACCTCTCAGACGCGATGTCATTAGTGGTTCATATCCAGGCGCAATACCAAACAAAGATTAAGTTGGATTGGGTGGGTATTTCCATGGGGGGATTGATCGGAATGATTCTGGCGATACAACCGAATCTGCCTTTTACAATCAATAAATTGATACTGAGCGACATTGGTCCGTTGATTCCTGCGGTTGCTCTGAAAAGAATTGCCGATTATGTAGGTAGAGATCCGCGCTTTGCTAGTTTCGAAGAATTTAAACAGTACATGAAAGTGATTTCTGCATCTTTTGGTCCATTAACTGAAGATCAGTGGAATCATATGGCGATTCACAGTGCGCGCGAATATGCAGATGGATCCTTTGGTTTTCGCTATGATCCGAGAATTGCAATCAGCTTTAAAGATCGTGAAATCAAGGATATTGATTTATGGGAGCAATGGGATAAGTTAACCAATCCTACTTTGGTCTTGCGTGGAACAGAATCGGATATATTAACGGCTGGAACTGCCGCACAGATGCAAGTGCGTGGCGCAAAAGCCAGAATCGTCGAATTGCCCGGTATCGGTCATGCCCCGATGCTTATGGATGACAATCAGATTAGAATCGTACGGGATTTTATTTTGAAATAGTGTGCCGTTGTGTTTTGAACTTCCAATAACGAATTTTTAGCGATCCCACAAAAAATCAGCGAGATTATTTTTTCCTGCCCTTCAGCATTCTTTTATTCCTGTCTTTGCCAGAAGATAACTAATAAGTTCATATTTTTAATTATGAATTATAGAATTTTCTTCTCAATAATCATACCCTGAAACCAGCCTCTCGCTGCTGCGACAAAATGTCGCGCGGCAATTTGCCGCATTCCCAATTGCATTCGTTTAATTTACATTTCGCAGAACTAAATTACAGCAAGTGTTTTTCTTTATCGAGATGTGCACGGTTATAAGGAAAATATAAGCCAATAAATTTTAACCGGCCAGAGTAGCAATCAGACCATGCTGCCTCATTGGATGAGGTAATGAATTTAGAGCAAACAGGGAGTTTTTATGCGATTACCACCATTAGTTAGTCCTGTAGAAGAGTTGAGTAAACACGAGATTTCACGCTATAGCCGTCACTTATTAATTCCTGAAGTGGGTCTGGAAGGTCAAAAGCGGCTTAAAAGTAGTAAGGTTCTAGTGATCGGTGCCGGGGGATTAGGTTCTCCGGCGCTGCTTTATCTCGCAGCAGCCGGGGTTGGTACATTGGGTATCATTGATTTCGATGTGGTGGATGAGTCTAATCTGCAAAGACAAATTATTCACGGTCAGTCCGATATCAGCCGATTGAAATCTGAGAGTGCGCGGGACTCGATCAATGAATTGAATCCATATGTTCGTGTACAGCTTCACAGTGAACGGCTTGAAGCTACCAATGCCGGAAAGATTATTTCAGGGTATGACTTGATTGTGGATGGTACAGATAATTTTGCTACACGCTATTTGGTGAACGATGCCTGTGTTTTGGCAGGGAAACCCTATGTATGGGGATCCATTTACCGGTTTGAAGGGCAGGTTTCCGTCTTCTGGGAAAATGCACCTGGCGGATTGGGATTGAATTACCGCGATTTGTATCCAGAACCACCGCCAGCTGAAATGGCGCCATCCTGCGCAGAAGGCGGTGTATTGGGGATTCTTTGCGCTTCGATTGGTGCCATGATGGCAACAGAAGCGATTAAATTAATTACCGGAATCGGTGAAACCATGTTGGGGCGTCTGGCTGTCTACGATGCTCTGGAGATGAGCTACCGGTTTATTCCGCTGCACAAAGCTCCGGTGCGAACCCCGATCACTCAATTGATCGACTACCAAAGATTCTGTGGTGTAGATCGCTCAGCCCATGATAGCCGCACCAACATCCCTGTGATCAGTGCGCGGGAGCTGAAAACAATCAAAGAAAATGGTACAGATGTCCAACTCATCGATGTTCGCGGCATCGAAGAATGGAATATCGTTCATATTGAGGGCGCTACGCTTATTCCGAAAAATCAAATAATGTCGGAAGAAGTTTTGGCCACGATGAATAAAGAAGATTTCATTGTTCTTCATTGCAAAATGGGGATGCGCTCTCGCGATGTACTCGTTGAAATGCAGAAATTTGGTTTTACCAACGTGAAAAGTTTAGACGGTGGAATTCTTGCGTGGATCAAAGATGTCGACCAGTCACTGCCAACCTATTAAATAAGCATCAAAACAAAAAAGTTACTTTGGGTTTTAGCAATTAGTATTTGTTGCGTTTCGAAGTAAGTACTGTATTCAACATAACATAGCAATCAAAAGTAAGTATTTACGTTGAATCTTATGTGGTCTTGTTTTTTTAGAAAATAAGATTTATTTGATGGATCAAGCAATAAGCTTTTTTATATTTAGGAGATTAGGAATTATGTTGACGATACATTCTAGGCTGATTAATGCCATGATCACTCAAGCACTGAATGATCATCCAATTGAGACTTGTGGTGTCATCGCTGGCCCCGCAGGATCGAATCTGCCTTTGCGCCTAATTCCAATGCGTAATGCAGCGCAATCGGATAACTTCTTTCAATTTGATCCGCAACAGCAACTTCAAGTTTGGAGAGAGATGGACGCACGCTGCGAAGAGTCCATTGTTATCTATCATTCACACACTAATTCTCAGGCTTATCCGAGTCATACTGACGTTGAATTTGCAACCGAACCCCAGTCGCATTACGTCATTATTCCAACGAATTTTCTCTATAAGGAGGAAATCCGCAGCTTCCGCATTGTCGATCGAATGATCATTGAAGAAAGAGTCCGGATAGTTCATCAATATCAAGCTGAGTTGGAATTACAGATGGTTGCCTAACACCAGCGCAAGAAAATGCACAGATTGTGCAATTATAGAATCGGAATAGGTTAATTCCTGCATAACCTTCCATTCGAGTCACCCAGTCTGAGTTCATGATTATCAAACCACACAAGCAATTCAAAGAAAGAGGGTGTAACGATGCCAATCACAGTAATTATTCCAACCATATTAAGGCCGCTCACGAATGATCAAAAACGCATCAATATGAGTGGATTCAAAGTTTCTGAAGTTATCGAGGAGATGGAGCAGCAGTTTCCGGGTATCAAAGCAAAGCTGATTGCTGGAGGGGCTGCTCATCGTTTCATCAATATCTATGTGAACGATAACGATATCCGTTTTTGTGACGGTCTCGCAACAAGCTTGCAAGATGGTGATGTATTGACCATTTTGCCCGCTGTCGCCGGAGGATAAGCTGATTTTATATTTGTTTTACACAGATAAATAACAACATCGATAACCATGAATAAACCATTAAATGATTGCGTTATCGCAGGGTCATTAAAAAATCCAGCTGCTCATTTTGCTGCGACAGCATTTTCGTTGCTTTATCAATCCAATACATTAGGGATGGAAATTGAATGCAGTGATCATCCTGCGACGAATGCAATGCTATCTTTTGCATTTAAGACGCCCTATACCACACCGGTTACTTGCGAAGTGATTGGATGGGATGACAGTGATCAACCGGCTGCTTTCTCCGAAAACATTATGCAAGCAGCTTGCGGCATTATGTCGGTACATGGACGAGCAAACAGCAAAACTCAACCGCTGGGGTTGAATTATGTTTCAACGATTACCGCCGCACTGGCCCTGCAGGGCGGTGTTGCTGCTGCAATTGGTCAATTGAGAGGCCTCAGCATATCGAATAGCTGTGTTTCCATGGCATCTGCAGCCCTACTCAGTGAAACACAATATATTGCTGACGCAACGGCTGCAGAATCACCCGAGCGCCTATTGCCGGGCAGTATTGTATATCCAACAGCACCGCCTTTCGTATCATCGGATGGTGTTGTCTTTGAACTCGAAACATTGAGCGCGGATCCTTGGTTAAAGTTTTGGACTCGGCTGGGTGTTAGCTCAACCTTGGCAGGTAAAGGCTGGACTGCTTTTTTATTACGCTACGCCAGAGCTATTGCGCCTATCCCCAATGAATTGGTTACTGCAATTTCCAATGTAACGTATCAGCAAATTTCGGTTTTATGCTCGAATACGGGCATGTCTATTTGCCCGGTACGCAAAATCGACGAAAGACTCGATGATGAGCACTTCAAATATGAATGGCTTAAGGGATCGTGGACATTTGATTTTAAAACGGATGGCAATAATGTTCAGGCAAAACCGGCCAGCAATTCGCTCCCGCTCAGCGGGCTTAGGGTTGTCGAATCGTGCCGTCGAATTCAAGGTCCGCTGGCGGGTCACTTGCTTGCGCTGTTGGGTGCTGAAGTTATCCGGATAGAACCACTAGGCGGAGATCCTTTACGTGGAATGCCGCCGATGTCGGAAGGTTGTTCCGCCCGTTTCGATGCCATCAACCGGCTGAAAACAGTTCGTGAAATTGATATCAAATCCTCATCGGGCCAGGCTGAGATGACAGAGCTGATTCGATATGCAGATGTTTTTCTGCACAATTGGGCCCCCAACAAAGCTGCACAATTAAATCTTGATTATTGCGATTTGATGGATCTAAATCCAGCCCTGGTTTACGCCTATGCAGCCGGTTGGATAACCGATGAAAGCACATTTTCTCCATTAAACGCCATACCGGGCACTGACTTTATGGTGCAAGCCTATTCCGGTGTAGCACAGAAAATTTCCGAAACATGCGGCACTCAAGGCGGATCATTATTTACTTTGCTGGATGTGCTTGGTGGTGTCATTGCGGCACAAGGCATTACCATTGCCTTGCTCAATCGCTGTATGAATAATGTCGGTGCAAAAGTGACTTCGTCGCTGCTGAGCACTGCTACATTCTTGTGTGCCGATGACTTTCAAAACCGGCATCATTCCTTCGATATCCATGCAATTTCAAGCAGCATACTGAATGGGGTCTATATGACCCGGCAGGGGAAAATTGCGATTGAATGCTGTGACGACAAAACCATGCAGCGACTCATCCGAACACTTGGCATTGTTGCGGAGAGTGAACCAGCAGAGCTTGAGCTGCGCTTGGGTGAGTTATTCTTGTTAAAAACCGCAGAAGAATGGGCTGCAATCTTGCAGCAAGTTGGTGTTCCAGCCGCCGTTGTGATTGAGAATCTAACAGATTTACATAACGACACGCGCTTTAGATCACGCTTGACTCCAGGATCTTATACCAAAGTTGCTTCTCCTTGGAGTTTTCAATGAATCACGCGGGCATTTTAGATTTGGTTCCTGTTGAGATTCGCAATCAGTGGATACAGAACGGCGCTTATCCTAACAAATCTTTGTACGCGTTGTTTTGCGAACATGTGCAGAAAAATCCTGGAAAGGCAGCGATAATTTCTCTGGATCAAACGATAACTTACGCGGAGTTGCAGCACAAGGTTTCCTGCTTGGCTGCCAGATTGCGCGCCTTAGGTGTTGTAGCCGGAGATGTGATTGCCTATCAGCTAACCAATAGTTGGTATCACTGTGCGATTGATCTGGCGGCGGCTGCCTTGGGCGCAATTGTTGCGCCTTTCCCGCCCGGTCGCGGGCGACTCGATATTCAATCGCTATTAAAACGATGTGATGCCCGTGTCATTATTGTTGGGCCAAAATTCGCTCAAATTGATTTATGCGAATTGATCGAATCGTTAAGACCTACTTTACTGTCACTGCGGATTCCTATTGTTGACGGCGAAGCACGGGATGGTTGGCATACTATGGATTCACTATTTCAATCCATGTCGATTGAATCCAGTCAATTGCCAGCAATCGACCCCAATTCTCCGGTCCGGTTCTTAATCTCTTCGGGAACAGAATCAGATCCCAAGTGGATCGCATACTCTCACAATGCACTGGCAGGCGGGCGAGGACGGTTTCTGCAACGCATCCACCCAGATGGCAGTACCTTCCGGGGGCTTTATTTGATGCCATTGGGAACGGCGTTTGGTTCTACCGCAACATTCGGTATTTTATCTTGGTTAGGTGGATCGGTGCTGATTCTGCGGCAATTTGATGTCGCTACTGCCATTCGCGCTATAGCGGAGCTTAAGCCAACGCATATTTTTGGAGTTCCCACCATGTTTCAACGTATGGCTGCAGATCCAGACTTGGCAGCAACTGATACTTCCAGTCTGATCGCAATCATCAGTGGCGGGGCAAAAATCGATGAAGCTTCGATTCGTCGATGCTCAGAAGCATTCAAATGCGGCTTTATCAGTCTGTACGGCTCGGCGGATGGCGTTAATTGCCATACCACCCTCGAGGATAGTTTGGAAATCATTTTGCATAAGACTGGTCGGCCTAATCCAGATGTTTGTTCGATCAGAATTGTCGATGATCACAAGCAGGAAGTGGCGCATGGCTGCATTGGTGAAGTTGCCGCCAGAGGCCCAATAACGCCGATGCAATATGTGAATAATCCCGAACTGGACGCGCTTTATCGTGACAAGGAAGGCTGGGTATATACCGGAGACCTCGGATTCATCGATAACGATGGGTATCTGGTTCTGTCTGGGCGGAAAAAGGAAATCATTATTCGAGGGGGTGTCAACATCAGTCCTGCGCAAATTGAAGATATCGCCGCATCGCGCCCGGATGTTGTCAGCGCTGTTTGCATACCGGTTGCTGATGAAGATTTAGGTCATCGGATTTGCCTCTGTCTGGTCATGCGCGACGGGGCCGAACGGCCATCTTTAACGCAATTCATTTGCTATTTACTTGATCAAGGATTGGAAAAAAACAAGCTGCCGGAGTATTTGCGCTACTTGAGGCAACTGCCGCTGGGTCCGGCAGGGAAAGTTGATAAAAAACAGCTGACAGCCGAGCTGGAGATGACGCAATTCAAGCGTAATGCGGCTACGATAAACACAGCAGATCTGACATCAAGGACGCATTAATGCGGGAGCAAAATTGCAAAGCAGCGCATACGGAATTAGCCCGGTCACTTGCACACCAGATGAGTGTATTTGTCGATGAAGTGATTATTCCGAACGAGTTGCTGTTAGCAGAAGCGGGGGAGGTTTCCCTTCGATTGCAAGTTGATTTGATGAATAAGGCACGACTGGCTGGATTATGCGGCTTGTTCTATCCGTTATCGCATGGCGGAAAAATAGCTTCTCTCGAAGATTATTTAATCATTGCAGAGCAGGAAGGGCGAACAGAGTTTTCTCAAGCGATCTTCGGCAGCCATACTGCGCTTGATGCGCATATGCTTTTGAAATTTGGTAACGAAGCGATTCGTGGGCAATTTCTGGAGCTTATGGTGACCGGGGGGATGCCATACCGAGTTATGGCATGACAGAGCCTGGTCACAGCGGCTCGATTCCAAGCCTTATCACGACTTCTGCACAACTGTCTAATGGAAGTTGGCATATCAATGGCAGAAAATGGTTTATTTCTAACGCAGACCGGGCTACTTTCATGACTGTTTTAGTCCGGACTGCCGGAGCAGATACCGCGCTCAACAGCGCACTTTCGATGATTGTCGTACCGATGGATACACCGGGAGTCAAAATTGAGCGGCAACTCACGATGATGGGACATTCGTATGGTCAAGGAGAGATTTCTTTCAATGCCGTGCAAGTGCCTGAGCATAATCTATTAGGCGCATATGGAAGCGGTCTTGATTTAATGAACAAGCGGCTCAGTTTAGGCCGGCTGTTGCGTGCCATGAACTGGATTGGACTGGCGCAACGCTGTATGGATTTAATGGGTGTTCGTATTCATTCAATACGGGGAAAATTTAGCCGGTTGGCTGACAAACAACTTGTGCGCCAGCATATCTTTAATACTTTTCAGGCGATTGTGAGTGCACGCGAACTCATCCGCATTGCTGCACGCGGTATTGATGCGAAAAATCCCAACGAAATCGCAATTAATGTCGCGAAAATGGCCGCTTCACGTGCATTATGCATCGCTTCGGATTGCGCGATGCAACTCTACGGCGCCGAAGGTCTCAGCGATTTAACACCCCTTTACGGTATCAATAGGATAGCACGCACATCCCGTATTTTGGATGGAAATGATGAGTCCCTGATCAGCTCGGTAGGGCGCCGGCTCATTAGTCACTATCAACAACAAACTGTTTATCCGTTTGACTGATTTTATTCCAATGGATCAGTTGAATAGTGACGAGATTTTCTTTTCAGGTCAACCGTTATGTCAATAGCTTCCAGTAAGTTACCGAATTTAGCAATTGTTGAACGTCTGCTGCAGATTGTTTTGGTATTCGCGATGACATTACCCATGCTCATCTTATATGCCACCAGCACACTCGGACCACTCTTGAGTCAGGATTTGCATTTCGAATCGGAATTGTTAGGTTATCTGGTGATGAGTTCATTTGGTTTGGCAGCCGTTTTGTCGCTGTGCGCTGGCGCTATTGTCGATTACATCGGTTCACGATCTGCATTGCTGGTACTTTTTTATGCCATCGCAGCCGCTTTTACGCTGATTGCACTGGCTGAAAATTTCTATGGCTTAGTCGTAGCTGCAGCGATTTGCGGGATCGCACAGGCACTTGCCAATCCGGTCACCAATTTACTCATCGCACAGCAGATTCAACCCGATAAAAAAGCCAAGGTAGTAGGACTTAAACAGTCCGGCGTTCAGCTTGCAGCACTTTTTGCTGGCTTGGTGCTACCTGCGATCGCGTTTCATTATGGCTGGCATACTGCATTTAGCATCATTGTTCCAGTGGCTGTATTATTTGGGATTACGACACTTTTTATTATTCCCAAGCAACACACAAGAGCAGGTAAGGGGCTAACATTCTTGGCGCCAACTTCATTATTGCTGTGGTTAATGGGTATTCAGTTTTGCGTTGGCATAGCACTCTCCGCATTTGTCATGTTCTTGCCAACCTTTGCGTCACAACATGGCATGCCGTTGTTTTGGGCCGATATGCTTATTGCTGTTTTAGGGATCATGGGAATGTTCTCCAGAATCATGCTGACGCCGATGGGCGCGAAGCTCAAAGATGAATCACTGCTGCTTTTCGGCCTTATCGCGATTGCCGCTTGTGCCATGGCAATTACCATGCATACAGATCCGGATAGTCACTGGCGCTTATGGGTGGGTGCAGTTGGCGTTGGTCTGACTGCAGTGGGGACTAATGCGATAGCAATGAGTATGTTGATCAGAGACCTGGCCTTCGGTCCAGTGACGACTGCATCCAGCTATGTTTCGTTTGCTTTCTTTTCTGGTTTTGCGCTGGGTCCTCCACTATATGCTGCATTGTCCGGTTATTCCGGCAATTTACTGTTGAGTTGGGGAGTGTTGATCAGCATGTTGTGTGCCGCTTGTATGATGACAGTGATATTGGCATCGGTGCGTCGGCATAAAGTGCAAGCATTAACGTAATTGTAGATTGCCCTGTTTTAATTGTTGATCGCTATGTCGCTTTAAGAAATTCTATAACCGCATGAACAAACAAATCCGGAGCTGTTCTCATGGCGCTATGTTGCTGCCCGGGAAGAATGCCCATGTGGCTGTTGGACAAACTTTGCTGAAGTGTTTCTGCAGTAGCATAGCGGCGCGGATGACTGTCTCCGCCGACCAGGAGTAAAACCGGATTTTGCAACGAATAGAATCTTTGCGGCTTAAAAACATAGCGATCGATACTTTGCAACTCACGCAGAATAGTGTGTGCTGCGGCAATTCGGATTGGCCAATTTGATCCCGCTTGCAACGCAACAATCTCCTGATTGGGTGCTTTGAGCAGATCACGAAAAAATAGTAACAGGGATTCTTCGCGGTTCCCTTGATCTAGCAACGTTTGCAACCGAATTTCAAGTTCCGTCGACCAGCCGCTTCCTGTCAGTGAGATCGATGGCTCATAAAGGATGAGTTTATTAATGTTTGAAGTTAAAAACGTGGATTCCAAAGCACAAAGCCCGCCAAAAGAATGCCCGAGAAGATGGACACTGCCACCGATCGCATCAATGACAGTAGCGATATCTTCACACTCGCGTTCCAAAGTGTAGCTGTTGGCATCGCCGCTCTGGCCGCGTCCTCGCCGGTCCATGGTCCATACATTGAAGTGCTGCTGCAGTTCAGTGAGTGTTGATACCCATGCGGAGTGATCCCCGGTAGTGCCGTGTACCAATAATAGCGGCATTCCAGTACCACAATGCCCGCAGGCAATGGGAGTGCCGTCTTTGGAGGTTATATGTTCCATGGTTATTTAAGTTTTGTTTTGAATTGAGAAGAAAGTAGCACAAAGAAATAATTTAAGCGGGACTATGTCGATAAATCAAGTAATTTTCCTGAAACGATTTAACAGTTTCTTGTTTGTAGTATTACCGCAGAAATTGAATGGTTACTTGATAACAATCCAAAGCGGCACTGTTACTCAATTATTTGCAATAGATTTAAAGGCCTTGGCTTTTTATCTTGTCATGACTATATTTTTATCAGTCGATATTGCCTTAGCAACGAGCGAAACAAAACCATTGGGTCAGATTAATCAATATTTGCGGATCAATGGTGAGTTTATGAGCAGTTATGAATCATGGAATTACTTCAGGCCAAATCCGGCGATTAATAATTCGTATGATTTGTGGGTGCTACGCGCCAGACTTGGAGCGATGCTATCTACGCCCTATATAGATGGTTTCGTACAAGCGCAATATAGCGGTCTTTATGGGCTTCCCAATGATGCGGTTTCCCCATCGGTTGGTCCTTTAGGATTGGGAGCAGCCTATTTTTTAGCCAATCAATCGGCGAACGCAAGTAATGTATTTCTGAAACAAGGCTATCTTAACTTTAAGTTTAATGATCTGGGATTACCAGGCGCCTTCGTGAAAGCGGGCCGATTCCAATTGATAGAAGGCATGGAATATGATTCTGGGAATGAGAAATTCGATGGACTGAAGAGAAGACGTATCGCAAAACGCCTCATCGGCGGATTTAATGCGATTTATGTCGGACGTAGTTTTGATGGTTTCTCGGTTGTCTATGATCGGACTGATTTCAATGTGACAGTCAGTGGAGTTCGCCCGACTCAAGGTAATCTCACCGTTCAGGGACAAAAACAAATCAGCGACATCAATATACTTTATGCAGCGCTTACCAGCAAAAAAGATGCATTATTACCAGGAACGGAAGGCCGTTTGTTTTATATGAATTATGATGATCAGCGCGATACGCAGGTCATCGACAATCGTTCGTCAGCTGCAAGACCTTCACTCAATCAAGAAAAATTAAACATTCATACCCTGGGTGCACACTTATTGACGCTTCATCAAACGGAATCAGGCAGTATCGATGGGCTATTATGGGGAGCGTATCAATTTGGTAACTGGACTGATCAATCCCATCAAGCCTGGGCAATTGCCGCAGAAGCCGGTTATCAATGGACAAAACTTCCTTTCAAACCGTGGTTACGCGCCGTGTACTATCGCAGCTCCGGCGATAGGAATGCGCAAGACGGCAAACACCAAACTTTCTTTTCTGCGGTTCCCAGCGGACGTCTTTACGCCAAATTTCCTTTCTATAACCTGATGAATATACAAGATGCTTTTATTGAGATCATTGCATCGCCTATGGCAAAGACACAAGTGAACATTAACCTGCATCGGTTATCACTGGCCAATTCCAGCGATCTTCTCTACGGTGGTTTGGGTGCGGCGTTGAGCGCTGACGCATTCGGTTATTCGGGAAATGCTTCCGGTGGTCATAGTGATATCGGTCAGCTGGTTGATATCAGTTTTATGCATACCTACAGCAAACAGTTCTCATGGCGGCTTTATTTCGGCCATGCTTTTGGCGGTGATGTTATGAAAAGTATCTACTCAGGTAAAAGTGATGCGAATAACTTCCTGGTGGATTTTAATTTTGTATTTTGAGCGAGAGATATCTTATGACCCTATCCGATAGCACCGACGATCAGTTGTTGAATCCTAAAGAAATGATCACTGCCATTGAGTTGATGTTTCGCCGTATGGATAACATCGACGACAATTGCTTGAACGATTTTCCGCTGTATTCACTGGGAAACACCAATGTGTGGTGTGTTTCCTCAGGCGGTTCCTGGATTGGGGGGGGTTGGGGGGGTGCTGGTGGTTGCGATCCAAAATAACAGAATCAGCACTTGGTCAACGCAAAGCATCGGCTATTTGCCAAAATTTGGCTTCAAAAATCAGTATCGACTCCGGAAATCGGAGTCTAGTTTTTTGGTATGGCGCATCACTAGGGGAAATCTGGTTTCGTAACTCTGATGCTCGTACGCTGACAAAAGAATCTATCGCCGCGCTGGTATCTGGTTTTGATCCTTTGATGAATGGCATTCCGCTGGGGACCGCATTGGGCGGCGGAAAAGAAGGCAATCGGCAGATTTCGATCGATAATTTTTCCAGCCTCATCCAGCTTTTGTGCAGCAATAAACAGAAATCCTGTGAAGACATCGCAAAACGTCATACCGATACACTACTGGCAGCTCTCCGCCAGAGTAATGGTGCATTTCACGCGCATGCACAGTTTAATGGAAATAGTTTTATTCCAGTAGACCAGCCGGGTTCATGGTCTCGCGGTCAGGCTTGGGCTATGCTGGGATTGAGCCGGGCAGCGGCACAATGGGGAGAGCCTTATTTAACTTATGCCACGACTGCCTGTGAATATTGGCGGCACTCCCGTCCGGATCTCTTGTCGCCCAATCGGCTCGGCCATCCATCGCAACTCTGTGATTCTTCTGCAACTGTCATTGCGTCGCTCGCTATGCTTTCACTGGCCCGCCTCATGCCCGATGGAGAGCAATGGCGCATTTATGCGCATCGGCAGATTACCGCAATTATTCGCAGCGAATACTTCACCGGTTTTCAGGAAGACATTAAGCATCTAAAAGACCGGAATAATACGGAACCCGGAATATTCTGGGGATGTTGTTACAAAACCGGGCCGGATAAAGAAGAGCTGGTTGAGACGGTTTGGGGTAGTTTTTTTCTAATGGCCACACTCTGCGTGCTCACAGGTTTTATTGAGCCGGGGCAGTGTTAAATTCTAATGCTTTTTTATTATCTAAGGAAATCAAATGCTACAACAGATAATCATTCATATATTTTCCGGATTTTCTGTCCGAGCCAAGTACTTCTTTCTTACTGCATTCATCTTCACTGCTTTTCCTTGTGTTGCTGTAGAAGCAGTATCTACGCCGATACTGCTTCATGCGGCTCGGGTTTTCGACGGTCATGAGATCAGAAACAATGTATCTGTTCTGATAAAGAATGGGCAAGTAGCACAGATTGCGCCGCGCGAATCATTTAACGCCAATAACAATGTGAAGATCATCGATCTGGGTGATGCAACCATCCTGCCGGGATTTATCGAATTGCACGCGCATTTATCCTACCAGAATGTTCCAAAGGATACTGTGCTAAAGCATGGAATCACAACCATCCGGGATTTGGGTGGACCGGTACACAAGCCATATGGCGGCACTGGCAGCTTGCGCGTGCTTACTTCCGGTCCGATCATTACCGCACCTCATGGCTACCCAATTGTAAAACTTGGTGCCACGGATATTGCAGTAGCTGTTTCCACGCCAGAAGAAGCGCGGCAAACTGTTCGCAACCTGATTGAAGCAGGCGCTGTCGTGATCAAGATCGCTCTGGAGCCTGGCGGTGAGGCGGGCGCGCCTTGGTCTTCTCATTACGGCCATACGCATCATGAACAGCCGGATAACGCACATGGACATGCGCATCTTCAGCCTGCACATAAATCCCTGACGAGAATGTCCTTGCTCCATACTATCCATCCAGTGGCGGGCCTGGTCGCTCGCCTGTCGGTCTGGAGCGTATGTTGCACAACAGTGCTTCGGTCTGTCGAATGAAGGTACCGAAGATGCCGTATACGACAGTCAGGCAATTCGCCGCTTTGTTGGCATTGACCTGAATCGCGAGGCCGCACCGGATGCAACCACGCTACTTAAATTCCGCCACCTGCTGGAAGCACATCATCTGACCGAATCCATCTTCAATGCGATCAACGCCCATCTGGCTGATCGAGGATTATTTCTTCGCGAGGGCACGATTGTTGATACCATACCTATTATTAATTAGCATAGCTCGTAGGAGAAAGCTGGGTAGTTTGATTATTTTCGCACTCTAAATTCTGTTCTTCGATAGATAAGCTACTGGAAGAAATAGTACAATGCTATCTTCGCAGATGCGAATAAGTATATTCATCAATTATTGGTATGGTTATATAGTAGACAGATAAGGGAAAAGGGAGCATGAATAATTGAACCAGCTAGACAGACGTTATTGCACAGTGCAAATTTACTTCATTTTAGATTCAATCAGTTTTGTACGATGAAACAAATTGATCGATTTGAGATAGTGATAGCAGAGATAATTTGTATCAGTTTGCTGTATCCCGCAAAAATAGTCTCGTAATGAATATGAAATTCTTACAGAATATATTCATTTTGGCTCTGTTGTTTATACTGCCGCTAACCAGTCAGGCGAATGAATTATCCGTTAAACCCGAGAACGAACAAAAGCCAATAATCAAACCGCAAAAGAAGCCGGTGCTGATCGAAGCCGATCGCATTACCGGCTATTACAAGCAGGAAATTGAAGCAACCGGAGATGCTGTATTACATCACGGCGATAACGTACTCACCGCGGACCGCATGAAATACTATCAGCAGACTGAAGATACTGAAGTTGAAGGAAATGTGCGCTTGGAGAGGCCTAAAGATACTTTGAAAGGTGTATATCTTCAGCTCAATCTGAAAACCGAAGAAGGTTATCTAACAGAGCCGCGTTATTTGATGAATAAAGGGAAAGGGCGTGGGGCTGGCGACATGCTGTTATTTGAAGGTAAAGACAATTACCGGTTGAAGGAAACCCATTACACGACTTGTCCGGAAGGTGACAATGGTTGGCACATTCGTGCCAAAGAGCTGGAAATTGATAACAAGAAAGAAGTAGGCACCGCACGTCATGTCAGTGTTGTATTCAAAGACACGCCCATACTGTATTCCCCTTGGATAGATTTTTCCTATAGCGGTAAACGTAAGTCAGGAATGTTGGCGCCCGTTGCGGGCTATAATGTAAGAACTGGATTTGATATCGCACTTCCGTTTTATTTAAATATTGCACCCAACATTGATGCTACCATCGCGCCACGCATTATGACTGAGCGTGGCTTCTTGCTGAGTAACGAAGTGCGGTATATCGGCAATAGGAACATGAATGGTCACCTGCAGTTCGATATTCTTCCGCAGGATATCCAAACCAATCAAACCCGCTGGGGTGTTTTATTCACACACACACAAAGTATCGGTAAAGGCTGGCAGGGTTTTCTGAATTACAATCAAGTTTCGGACGATCGTTATTTTCGTGAGCTCACCCCTAATCTTGCTCAAACCAGTTTGGCCAACTTGTCGCAACAGGGCGGCGTCTCTTATAACGGCAGATTGGGAGCAAACGGAACAGTGAGTTTTACCGGATTTGTGCAACGCTTTCAAACAATCCAGCAGGACCGATTTGATCAGTTTGTTTCTCCTTATGAACGTTTGCCGCATTTTTCCATGAATGCCATTAAACGTGATATAGGAAAGATGGACTTTGAGTTGAACAGTAGCTGGACAAATTTTTATCATCCTACTCTCGTTGATGGAAAGCGTTTTGTATTCTATCCCAGTGTCAGTGCACCGCTACGCAACGAATATGGTTACATTACGCCTAAAGTCGGCTTGCACTATACGCAATACAGTTTGAGCACGCCAATAGAAAATAAAGGGGAAAACATCGATCGTGCTATCCCGATTTTTAGCGTAGACAGTGGCATCGCATTTGATCGGAAGTTGCAATTAGGTGATAGGAATTTTGTCCAGACTCTAGAGCCCCGCATATTTTATACCTATGTGCCATACCGGAATCAAAACTATCTGCCGAATTTTGATTCGGCGGTTAACGACTTTAGTTTTGCGCAAATGCTCACTGAAAACCGATTCAGCGGCAGTGATCGTATAAATGATGCCAACCGTGTTACAGTAGCTTTGACATCACGTTTTGTTGAGCAGGACACGGGAATTGAGCGTTTACGACTTGCAGTAGGGCAACAAGTCAATTTTACCGACCCGCGAATCTCGCTTCTTCCTCCCCAGGTTACCAGCGGCAAATCGGATTTCATTGCAGCTATTTCAGGGCGCTTAACACCGCATATTAGTACCGATTCTAACATTCAGATGGATGAATCCAAATTTTGGATTGAGAAGGTGCGAACTGGTATCAGCTATCAACCGGAACCAGGCAAGGTACTTAATCTTGGTTACCGCTTTACACGTAATGTTCTGGAACAGATGGATAGTTCATTTCAATGGCCAATTGCTGGAAATTGGCACGGTATTGCCCGGGCAAATTATTCGCTGAAAGATGACAAAATCCTCGCAGGATTGGCAGGTTTTGAGTACAACGCATGTTGCTGGGCTTTACGGTTTGTCGTACAACGGCTGACAACAACAACGCAAACTACAACCACCGCTGTTTTTGTGCAACTGGAATTGAAGGGGCTAATGGGAATTGGCAATAACCCTTTGCAGGTGTTACAACAAAGTATTCCGGGGTATACCAGCGTTCACTGATCATTGATTTGCCACGCCAATCGTATTCATCAAGTATCATCAATCTATGTATGCATAACAGAAACTATTCCTGCATNNATTGACCATATCGTAGCAGTTGTGAATGAAGATGTTATTACCCGGCAGGAGCTTGATGAAGCCATCAAAATAGCTATCGGCAGACTGCAGCAGCAAGGTGCTCAATTGCCTAATCAACAAGCATTAGAGAATCAGGTACTGGAATCTTTAATAAGCAAACGTATTCAATTACAGCATGCAAAGGAAGTGGGATTATCAGTCGGTGAAAGTGA